>Ga0222717_10000657_pt1 | contig 29454 bp, 23 predicted proteins | sample C33_18DmetaG_FD_165053 | JGI IMG/M metagenome (GOLD analysis project Ga0222717, IMG submission 165053) | Estuarine water microbial communities from San Francisco Bay, California, United States - C33_18D | ecosystem: Environmental > Aquatic > Marine > Unclassified | place: USA: California... | reverse complement strand
GTCGGCTGATGTGCTCGATTTACGGGATAACACGGTCGGCTATGTCTACAATCAGTCCACTCGCAATGCCAGTGAGGTGCTATTGGCCGATGTCAGCCTGGACAGTAGCTCCTTGGTCTTTTTCGAGGAGGCCCGTTTCCTCCAAGCCTTGAGCCCGACGACTGGTGTGTTCCCGTTTGCCAACCTGCTGGCGATTTTTAATGATCCCATACAGGTCGGTAGTGGCGATATCATCGTGCGCAATTTGACCGATGGTATCGATACCCGTATCCAAACGACCGATACGTCACAAGTATCCGTGATCGGACGTGAGTTGCGGATTGATCCTGTTGTGGATTTGATTGCCGGTAAGGACTATGCGGTGCTGATCGAGGCCGGCGCCTTGCTTGACGAGGATGGTGTCGCGCTGGATGGTTTCAGCAGTGAGTCGACTTGGACCTTCAGTGTGCTGGATCCCGCTACCGCCAACATCGTGCTGAACGGCGATTTCGCCGATAATGCGCTGGAGTTTTTGGATGAATGGCCCGGCTATGCCGGCTTTGGTGACAATGCTTCCTCAGTTGCGCAATGGAGCTATAGTAATGCCGGTACCGGCAACAAGGGCATCAATGGCGATGGTATCCATACACCTTTCAGTCCGTCCGATCGATCCGCAGTTACCTACTTTGCTTTCCTTCAGCATGGCAGTTCGCAGTTTTCGCAAGACCTCACGGGCCGTCTTGCCCCGAATAGCAGGTATCGGATCTCCTTCAAAGCTGCCAATCGCAACGGTGATTCCTCGGCGCTCGGGCAGGTCACGGTGGGCGACGACAGCACGACCTTTTACGATTCCGGTGTGCAGTCATGGTCGACCGCTGCTTTTCAGTCGGTCAGTGCCGAGTTCACCACCGGCGCGTCCTTCGATGGCCCCGTGCAGGTTGCGCTACGCAATGCCACCGATGAAGCTGAGGGTGGGGTGACGGTTAACTACAGCGATGTGGAGATCGTAAAAATCGACTCCTATGCGGTCTGGGTTGAAACGTATCCGAGCCTCGACCTGAGCGACCCGAATGGCGATCTCGAGCCGGATGGGATTCCACACCACATGGAGTTTGCATTGGGCGGACATCCCAACGTCGACGATGCGGACACATTGATGCCGAGCTATAGCAGCGATGGCAGCACGATGGACTTTGTCATCCGCCGCGCCGATGTGGCCATCGGTTCGGACCACGAGCCTTACACGGCTTACAGTTTGAATCTGCTGGACTGGTATCCGGTAACGCATGGTGCCAACGGCATGACCCTCTCGGTGAATGACGACGGCGCCGCAACAGGAGTCGACGAAGTAACCGTTGAAGTGGACTACGAGCAAGCGGATCAGAATCGGATGTTCTTACGGTTGGTCGTTCCGTAGCTGATGCGCACCGGGGACGGTGCTGCGCTACCTATAACGTACAAAGGTAGCGCGTCCTCGCGCCGCACCGAAACACCCGAACACCCGGCTTATCCAACGTGATGCGCACCGGGGACGGTGCTGCGCTACCTTTTTCCTTCTCATCGAATGATGAAATAAACTTCGCGGAAACCTTTAGCTAGCGTTCATTTTGCGGATCCTCTTGCTTGCAGTGTTTGTGCATGCTTGACTTAAACCCATATTGCCATATATTAACCCATATCATGAAGACCACAATGGATATCGACGATTCGTTGCTGATTGCGGCAAAGGCGGCTGCTCTCAAGCGGCGGACGACTTTGAAGGCGATGGTCGAGCATGCTCTGCGGCGTGAAATTGAGCCTGTCGGTGCGACGGACAGCGACTCTCAGTGCTGCTACGAAGTCAATGAACGGGGCATGCCGTATTTAAAGAGTGGCTCTGGAAAGCCTGTGACCTCAGCGATGGTGTATGACCTGATGGATGAAGAGGGCATTTAATGTATCTTTTGGATGTCAATGTGTTGATCGCACTGGTGGATACGAATCACGTCCATCATGAAACGGTGGCGGATTGGTTTTGGCAGCAGCATCTCAATGGATGGGCGACCTGCCCGATTACGGAGAATGGTTTTATCCGGATTTTAGGACATGTAAACTATCCCAACGGGCCGCAATCAGCAGATGCCGCACGTGGCCTGCTAGTGGCACTCTGTGCTCAACCGGGGCATCAGTTTTGGGCAGATGCGGTTTCGATGCGCACACTGAGTCGCTATCCAAAATTGCCTGCCTCCAAGCAGCTCACGGATTATTATCTATTGGCCAGTGCGATTGCGAAACAAGCGAAGCTAGCGACGCTCGATCAACGGATCTCACCCGGTTTGCTCGCTGGTGGTGCGGACGCCTTGCATGTGTTGTAGGGCCCCACGCATTACAGCCCGCGTTTCGTTTGTTTTGGGGCTTAGGCACTGTGTGCTAGCTGAAGCGGCGCACTACGATATGCTGCACGTATAAAAAAGGTAGCGCGGGCGTGTCCCCGCGCCGCACGAGTGTTCGAAATGCCTCGCTTGCACAACGTGGTGCGCACCGGGACGGTGCTGCGCTACCCATAACGTACAAAGGTTGCGCGGGCGCGTCCTCGCGCCGCACGAGTGTTCGAAATGCCCCGCCAGTAGAACGTAGCGCGCCGCTTTAGCTAGCGTTTTCTTGGTTGGAGTCATGGTCATTGTGTGCTAGCTAAAGCGGCGCACTACGGATTATCCTTATATTTCAGTGCTTAAGAACGCACTACGGCTTTCCCGTCGCTTCGATCGATTCGTAGCTAACCACCTGCGGGAAGCCGGGGTATTGGCCTTCACCATAGACAGGCCAGGCTTCGACGGTCATTGCTTTGTCTTGCATATTGAAGCGCATCATGCCGAAGCCGTCACCTTTGTTGGTGCGGTAGAGCTGTGCCGCGCCTTGGGCCGCCTCCGCTTGTGTCACCGATAAACGGATACGTGTCCTATTGGTTTGCAGTTCGATCTTTTCGGGATTGGCGACGGCCAGCATGGTGAAGGGGTTGCCAAAGAAATCACGGAATCCACCGACGTAGCTGATATCCGACTTGGGGTGGGCGAGTTCGCGAAGCGTGGCGTTGGGCCAGAACCAGCGCCAAAAGACATTGCCGCCCGGAGGGGCGCAGAACTGGTAGGGGCCATTGCTGTATTCGCTATCTTGTATCGGCTTGCTCTTGTCGTTGTGCGACGCATAGCCGAGTCGTGAAAAGGTGCAGAGGTGTTGGTCGCCACTGAGAATGACGGCTTTGGCTTCGGCGAGCATTTGCACGATTTCATTGCGCTCGTCGATGTAGAGTGCGTTGACGTCCCAGTCGTAGGGCATCTTGCCTGCAGCGTCGAGCGACATGGCGGCGTAGATGGTTTGCGCCACCAGCACTTTGCGTTTGCCCGGCATGGGCGTTTCGCACCAGGCACGCAGATGCTGCAGTTGCCGCTCGCCAAGATAGGTTTCGGGATAGTCCGCATCTTCGCTCTTGGCTCCTTTTTTGAATTTTCGGTCTTCCAAGACGAAGAAGCTGACATCGCCATAGTTAAAACTCGTGTAGTAATTCGTGAGACCGGAACGTGGGCTCGGTTTCGGCTCCAGTGTGTCGGGGTTCTGGCTGGTCATGGTCTTGTGAACCATGTTCACGAATTCGCGCGAGCGGTGATAGCTGCCGTGTTGATCCGTCTGTGTATTGCCGATCTTGTCCTCGCCAAAGAGGTCACCATGAAACACGTCGTGGTCGTCGGTCTGCAGGATGCAGGGATGGTTGGCGGTGATGTCTTGAAAGGCCCAGTGCCAGAGCAGGAATTTGTAGAGGTAGTCTTCAAGCGGATTGGGGCCACCGTCCGCAGCAGTGGGACGGTTTTCGTAGAATTGGTCGCCGGTAAAGAAGAAGATGTCGGCATCTTGCTGCTGTGCTTTGGTGATCGTTTCGGGATAGGGATGATAGACGTTAGCCTGGGTCCATCGGCCGATCAGCACTTCGCCGGGCTTTGGGGCGTCGAAGGGGCGCTGTGCATACTGTGACATTGAGCCGAAGCAGGAGAAGGTGCCAATGTCGACTTGTTCGCCTGCTGCGGGTTCGGGGATGACGGTGAAGGGGTAGGTATGAACGGTGCCGTCGAGATCTTTGAAGCAGGCACGCAGCTGCGCCGTTTGACTGCTGTCCCAACTGTCGATGGTGAAGACTGTGTGGTAATCATCGCTGCTGACTGTAGTGGGCGAAGTGAGTGCCTGCCAGTTGCCGGATGTATCCTGTTTTTGAATACCGACCATCAAACCTGCGGGCACTGCTTGGCCGTGTATGCTTTGTGGAATGAGTTGCACGCCCACTTTAAGTTTGCCTGCGCTGTGGGCATAGAGGGTGCCGGCAATCGGGCCGAAACTGCGATCCGGGTAGTTCGCCAGACGTTCGCCACCGATCTGCCAGTCTTTGAAGCTGACCTCGGCGCCGCGTTTGCCGCCATTGGCGACCAGTGCGATGTTGCCCTGCAGCAGATCGCTCGATACGTCAGTGAGTTCGACGGCACTGAGTAGGCGTGATTCATCATGGTTCCACGAGCTTAAGCGCAGGGTGCAGTGTTGTGCATCGGTTGGAATCACTTCCAAACTGAGCACAAATTCGGCACTCCCTTTGGGGCGTTTTGCGGGCTGAAGGATCTTCAGATCGGGAAAGACTGGCGCAATAGCGAGCCCGGCGCTGTTGTCGTTGTTATCACGGATGCGTAGGGCATGATTCCCGCCGAAGTCGACAGTGGCCATGAGGCCGCCACCGGTTCCAGGGGTGCCGGAGATCAGGGAGGCCGCTTGCCAGTTGAGGTAGTCCTGTCCCGCGCCTATCAGAAATCCGGCGAAACCCTCGCCTTTATCCGCGGGGAGCGCGAGGCGGGTTTTGAGTTGGAAGCCTGCATGTGCGCCGGTGCTACGCCATTGCAGGCTATGCAGGGTCTTTGGCATACGCAGTTGGGCGCTGGTATAGATTAATTTCCCCTCGCGGATGCTCCAGTCCTGTAAGCGGTTTCCCCAGAAACCTAAACCGAGCCAACGGCGTTCCGGTAGGGCGTCCCAGCTCTGCCAACTTGAAATTTCTGTGAGTTCACTATCGGGCTGTGTGTGGATATTGCTGCCGTCTGACCAATTGGCCGCGGAGGCAAGCAGTGGGAGCAGCGCGAGGCTGAGGAGTTTGGGGAATGGAGGCATGCTATGTGTGTTAATTATTTCGCATTCGAGCACGCTACGAAAATACAAGACGATGGCATCTCAAGCATCCGGACGATCATGCGGCACTTGGTGATGTGCTTCAATGGGTTCTACCGGGAAATGCTGTCCTGGGAAGTCTTCGGCCTGGATCGTGATCCGGCCGACTTTGTAGCGGCGATCGCCATCGTCGCCTCCGAGTGGTAGTGCGATGACGGGGGTGCCGTCACGACGGCCGACGGAAACATAGAGGTCGTAATCACCTGCAAGTGTGGTGGGTGCGATGTAGCCAACCGTGAAGTTGGATTTGTGTTGGGTGGTCGGTGCTTCGTCTACTGGACCGACTGCGAGCTTACGCATGTTCAGGTGCTCGTCGGAGAGCACGGCAACCAGGCCGCCTTTGGCATCCTTGATCGTGAGCGTCATGAAGGCATCTTGATAGAGCGGGGCGACTCCGGCATTGGCCCAAGTGCTATCCACGTTAAAGGACTTGCCGCGTGTGATGGTGTCGGGCCAAGTGAGCTCCCGCAGTTGCAAACGGTAGCCTATGCGTTGATTGATACGGTCAATGATGGCGCGGTTTTCGCGCAGGAAACGGTGCGGCCACCAGTGGATTGACATGTAGCTGGCGTGGTAATCTTCGACGGATTGGAGCAAGAGCTCGGGATCCCAGGCGCCGCGCTTCGCGCGTTCGCCATAGTGACCGTGCTCGAGAATGACCGGCAGTTCGGGCCAGAAGACCTGCGCCATCTCGTCGTGATGCCAAGCGTGCTTACCGGGTTGAACGAGGATGCTGTCGTCGCGGATGGTGACATCACGCTCGCGTGCATATTCGCTGAGGGGGAATTTTTTGCCGGGTAGGTTGTGGCCGACGACATCGTCGCTGATGACGAGCTGAGTGTTGGGGAAATACTCTTTGTGTAGATCGATGTGTAGTTTGACGTAGCGGTTGTGCTCCTCTTCGGTGGGCCTGCTGGACATGTGGGCATGCGCCTCGCCCCAGAGGCCGTAGGTGCCGACATCAATGAAGGCGATGTCGGGATTACCGTCGTAACGTTCCCCCATCGCTTTGAGAAAGTCTCTGAGATGAAAGATAAAGGTTGGGTCATCGAACACCGGATCCCACGCGTTCCCTTCGGGGTGCGGACCTTTTAGAAGGTCATACCAAATCCCTTGTGCGCCAGCCTTGTGCACCCATTCGGGGGTGGAGTAGGGGATCCAGTTGTCAGAAGCACTGACACGGAGCGCGACTTTCTTGCCGGCTGCGATCCAACGTTGAGCGGGGGTATCAAACAGGGCCCAATTGTATTCGTCCTCTTTGGGTTCAAGGTAGGACCAGGGCACCCGCAGATAGACCGTGGATTCGCCGGGAAAGGCTTCCAGTGCATCGCTGGGTTCCATTTTCGAGCCGAAGTGTGCAGCGAAATTGGAATAAAAATGCATGGTCCAACCCATGTCCGGATTGACCAGTGCGGCGCCGTTGTCTTTTGGCTGAATGGTGGCGGCTTGAGCTGCGCAAGCGAGTGTTAGGAATAAGAGAAGTCGGGGCATGATGGAGCGGTGCACTTGAGGGGTAATTGAATTACTTAGCAAAAAGAATTTGGAAAGTGTCGAGTGGGCCGCCGAGGTTTTCCTTGCCCCACATCGCTTGTAGGTGCACGGGATTACCGTCAGTGTCGGTCGTCTCGTAGTGGGCATTGCCCAGTGATTTAACCTCCGCGTCGCGGGCGATGCTGAGGGTTGGCTCAGTGGCTTTTGCATCATCCAGTTTACTCTTAACTCCGAGCATCATCGGGCCGTGGCGAAACGAGAAATGTTGCTTTGAGTTGTTTACGCACTCGTGACTGTCGAAGGTGAAAAACTGTAGTGGAGAATCAAATACAATTTCGTCGTCTGCCTTCAGCGATACAGTGACCTGGATGAAGCCATCTGCATAGCTGGTTTCGATTGGATTGCCGTTCAGTGTGACAGTTGACTGAGAACCCGCACTCCATGCCTCGGGTGCGAAGAATTTCAAAGTGACGCTGCCCGCAGTGCAGTCTTCAACCGAGAAATGGACGGTTCCGGAGGCGGGATAGTTCGCCTGTTGGCGTAGTGTCAGTGTGCCAGAATCGAACGTGAGCGTGGCCTTGCTACTGTGAAAGTATGGGAAAAGGACGGAGTCGCCGTCGGTGTAGTGGGAATACTGATAGGCGCGCGAGAGGCCATCACCGCCGCGCATATTACAGCACCAGAATACTTCATAGGTGTGTGAGCTGGCAAATTGGCTGGGATGCTCATGGGAACCGCAGGCATGTTTGCTCAGGCCTTCCGGTGGCTCCATGTCCGCACCGGTGCAATGATCGGTGCCAAAGGCGCCGTTTTCACGGCCTGCGTGAGCGATCGCATTGTAGAAAATGTGGTGCGCATCCTGTAGGTAAGCGGCCTCACCGGTGAATTCCCAGAGTTCTTGAGAGACAATGAAGGAATCGACGATGGCGCAGGGCTCTGTCCAGCTGGGGATACCGAACCAGTTATAATTCGCGTAGTGGTCGGTCCAGGCCTTGGTCTTGTAGAGTTCGAAGGTGTCGCGTGCGAGTTGGAGCAGTGACGCATCGCCGGTGCAGCGATAGTAACGCAGGATGCCACGCAGGCCGGAGAGCGTGGCATGGGTCTGCACGTAGAGCTGCTCGCGGGGCAGCTTGGCGAAGGAGGCGATCATCGCTTCAATCAGTGGCTTGAGCGCGTCGTCCTGCAGTAATTCATAGGCTGCGGTGGCACCATCGAGGGCGATAAAAGCACAGCCGCAATCGGATTCACCCGGAGCGTGGCAAGGCTTCATCGTTTGCCCGCCTTCCTGCCAGTTTGGGTCGATGTTGGCAGAGAGTTGCCATGCAGGATCGTCGTAGCGCGTGTCTTCGTCGATCGGGTAGTTCGCGTAGTTGTTGGTCTGCGGAATGAAAAGATTGTTGATGATGCTCTTCAATGCGCCGAGTGCTTTGTTGGCCTGTTGCGGGTCGCGCTCGCGTTGCCAGTTGATGTATTCAACCAGTCCGCGCACCATCCAGCTATGCCCTGACATCGATTGCTCATTGGTCACACCTGCTGGTGGGATCGGGCCGATGTAGCCGTCTTCATTCAACTCGATGACAAGTTGATCAATGATGGCATCCAGATAGGCGGGGGTGCGGTGGGTCGCCTGGGCCAGCATCGAGAGCGCAAGAATCGTGCGGCCTTCCCAGTCGGCTGGCCACGCCAGCTCGTCCATCGAGAAGATTGTTTCCGGCCAGTATTTTTCAGTCTCCAGGCGTGAGAAATTTAAGTTGGCGCGCATGTTGAGTTCGCCAAAGAGTGAGAGAGTATCAAGAGAAATGGGATTCATGTGTTTTGATGTAGAAGTCACTAGTATAGCAAAATCCACAGGCAGTAACTCGGATATTTGATTCATTTTTTAGGATAATATAACCGGACGGGCTTTCGTTCCGCTCAGATGACCACACGCGGTAGCAAACAAGCCTGTAGAAGTTCCTAATTTAGAATGAACGGGCAAAAATCTGGTGTCAGACTGAGCGAGATCCCTGTGCTTGAGGTTCTCAAACGTGATCTCTTATACTCGAGAAGTAACCACACAGGCCATTGCGTCATGCAAGCCCAGAAGGCGTCCTTGTGTGGTGCAATGAACTCCGCCAATGTTTTCCGTTTGCCTCTCTGCGGTGCCGGATCGATGCCGTTGCGCAGGAGGGTCTGGCGTACGGTCTCGTTGCAGATGGCATGACCAAGCCCATAGAGCCTAACGGAAATGTTGAAGAGTGTCGGCGCGAGGATTCTCCTTGTCGGTCCGTAGCACGAGATCCTCGATTTTTTCAGGTTTCCAGAGGTGCCCTTCAGGACATTGTACCTGACGCAAATGTGTCGCAATTTCAGCCTGGAGGCCTTCGGATTAATTTTTGGCTATTATGGGGAAGGTGGGGGGTTTGGTTCTTAGTGTTTATTAAAATTGACAATATGGCTATTTTTGTAGTTTTATATAGGCATTATGAAACGGTCAGTGAATTTACTCCCGCGTCAACGCCGTCAATTCACTCAACTCGGTGAACGGTTGAAGTTGGCACGTTTACGTCGCCGCCTTTCGGCTACGCTGGTAGCCGAGCGCGCTGGTATAAGTCGGGCGACGTTGCACAAGATAGAATTGGGGGATCCCAATGTGGCAATGGGGAGTTATTTTCAAGTTCTCCGGGTTTTAGGTTTGGAGGCTGATTTTGGACTGTTGGCTTTGGATGATCAAATGGGACGTAAGCTTCAGGATTTGGATTTGGTTACAAAGAAACGGGCTCCCAGACGAAAGGCTATAAATGGCTGAGCGATCTCCGATCTATGTCTATGCGGATTGGCAGGGTCTTGCGGAGCCTGCTTTGGTGGGGGCGGTGCATCGCTCTGTAGTACGCGGGGAGGAAGTGCTTGCGTTTGAGTATGAGCAAGAATGGTTGAAACAGGCAGAAGCCTTGCTACTTGATCCCCGTCTGCAACTGGTTCAGGGGCGTCAATACCCCGATGCTTCCGGTGCATTTGGTCTTCTGACTGACTCTGCTCCGGATCGCTGGGGGCGGTTGTTGATTCAGCGTCGAGCGGCCTTAGAGAGAGAGCCAACGAGCTTGCATGAGTCCGACTATGTACTCGCAGTTGCTGATACTTGCCGAATGGGCGGTTTGCGCTTCAAGTTGGATTCGGATGGCGCTTTTCTCGCCGAAGATGAAGCACTTTCAGTGCCTCCAATGCATATGCTTCGAAAGTTGGAACAGGCGTCTCTTAACTTTGAAGCGGCAGATTCGGAAGACCCGCATTATGTGCAATGGCTACAAATGTTGCTCGCTCCGGGTACTTCTCTCGGAGGCGCGCGACCTAAAGCCAGTGTGCTGGATCCCGATGGCAATCTGTGGGTGGCAAAGTTCCCTAGCCGCAACGACGAATACGATGTCGGAGCATGGGAGGGTGTGGTCACGCAGCTTGCACAGCAGGCTGGACTCAATATAGCGTCTCCTAGAGTGGAAAGATTCTCAGGTGCCGGTCGCACTTTTCTGAGTCAGCGTTTTGATCGGCGGGGGCAAAGACGAGTGCATTTCGCTTCGGCAATGTGCCTGTTGGGCTATCAGGATGGGGACGGCGCGAAAACCGGAGCCAGCTATCTGGATTTGGTTGATTTAATCGAGCGCTACGGTGCCGATGTGGAAACAGATCTTGCAGAATTGTGGAAGAGAATCGTGTTCAACATTTGCATACACAACACGGATGATCATTTGCGAAACCATGGTTTTCTGCTCGGGGAATCTGGCTGGAGGCTATCGCCTGCCTATGACTTAAACCCTCACCCTTGGGCAGGGGGACTTGCTTTGAATGTGGATGATGTCAGTAATGCATGTGATCTGGATTTAGCCTGGTCGGTCGGGCGCTATTTTCGACTATCAGATCGGCAGCAGGCGGCTTATATCAATGAAGTCCGAGAGGCGGTTGCCGGCTGGAATTCTATCGCAGAGAGCATGGGAATCAGTCGTGGCGAGATCGAGCGAATGCGTGTGGCGTTTGAAACCGGAGGCTGAATGCTTTGATGTTCACGGATCCAGGCATGTTCCGCACAGGCCAACCATAGCACGGCGAATACTTGCGGTGCCAGTTATTTGAAAATTTTACGCGATGAGTAACTGTTATTGCTACGCCATCTCCGGCAAGCCTACGTCTGCGCTTTGCTGATAGATGTGTCGTCGCTATCGCTCCTCGGTACTGGGCTATGAACCAATAGACTTAAGCAGGCATGCTCCTTGGTTCTTTTGCAGAGCAGGGCGTTCTGACCCAACGGCTTTGCATCATCTCCAAGTCTCATGTGATCCCGCTGATATATAAACGGAGGCCTTCAAACTTCGCCTACGCTGAGCACACTGTTCGTCAAGCCGCCCAAAGTGCGCCCGCTCTCCTTACTCTTTGGGCTACCGCCATCTTCGTGCTGCCGCACTTCGTCAAATGACTAGCCATCCCCGTAGGTTGTCCACCCTCATCCCTGTCTTGAACTACTGAATGTTAGGATTCGTGAGATATTGGTTCACCATTGGTATCAATTAAAATACTGACTCGGCAGTTTACTGACTCGTTGGCTGATCGAGTCTGAGAGTGTTTGCACGATCGGGTGTGAGAGGCCTGTTGGCGTAGGTTATCCGCAATGGTGCCAGCGTCTCTAATCGTTTGGTCATGTCATGCAGTCGTTCGATGAGCGCTACAGTAGAAAGGCGCAGCTGCTTTGCGCAGGCTTGCCAGTGGCGTGGCTCGATTTTTTTGATTTGATAGGCGCTACCTATCTTCATTGCTAATTTAGTTTTGCGCGGAAATATTTGAAGTGAGTGAGGTAATGTACCGGCGATCCATGTGGATGATGTATGGTTTTGAGCCATTGTTCTGACTGTGGTCTGTTTCAATTTAGAACGGGTTTTATTCTATATTTTCAATAATCGTGCGCATTTCCGTAGTTGTATCGGTTCTGAGATGTAATTAAAGTTAGTTTTAACAGGTCGATGTTTGCCTTTGTCATTCTCATTGTTTGATGAGATGAGTCAATCGTCCGTAACTTAACTAACGCTGAAGGCGATTTGATTCAGTGCGCCTGGAGGGCTATTTAGCTCTGCTGCGTAGCCACTGCTGGGGCGATTGGCCGAATTGTTTTTTAAAAACACGTGAGAAATAGTAGACAGAAGAGTAGGCGAGGGTGTCGGCGGTTTCGGAGACGCTCTTTTGTTCACGTAGTAGGAGGTCGCGGGCGCGGTTGAGTTTCATCATGTTCTCATACTCTCGGGGGGAGTAGCCGGTCTGTTTTTTAAACGCAAAGCGGAAGCGCGAGTAACTGATGCCAAGTTGACTGGCGAGTGCTTCGAGGTCGGTACGATCCGTGAGGTGCGTGAGCATCTCGGCTTTGGCACGGATGACGAGTTCCGCATCGGAGTTGTGGGTGACCTCGTCGGTTAGCATGCTCGAGTGCAAGAATGCCAAGGCCAGCGGAACATGACTGGCGAGAATTTGCTCTTTCGCGGCGACCGGTTGTTGCAGCCAGTGGAGAATCTGCTGGAAGTGTTGGATGAGTGCATCAGGTTGACTGACTGCGATGATGGGCTCTTGTGGTCTAAAAAAAGACTGCATGATCCGGGTTGCTTCGCGGCCGCCAAACCCAAGCCAATATTCGGTCCATCCACACATTTTACTGGGACGGTAGCGATGCCATTCGCCGGGAAATAAGAGCAATGCCGTGCCGGGTTCTACCACTGTGCTGGGGGTTGAGGCTGACTCGAAATGGCCACTGCCACTGGCGATGAAGACGATTTGAAATTCATCGAGTGTGCGGCGTCCGTCGTTGTCAAAAAGGTAGCTTTGCGGGTGCCCTTTGTTGGGGTAGGGGGCCTCTGGAACTAGGGTTTGCCTGCCCGCGTCGATGAGTCTCCAACCCCACGCTCTTGCTTGTTGGTCGACTGGAAGATAACGACTGAAGCTATTGACTTGATCCGACATAAGTGGAAGGAAGTATTTTATGTCAAAAAATGCAAATATAATGTCAGTGAGTATATTTTAATTAAACTGTAATTGTAATAAAATGGTTATCTTAAAATTATGTTTGAACAAGTCAAAGAACTCTATGCGTCTCTAGGCGTGAACGTTGAACAGGCCCTCGAAGCGATGGCGAATACCCCGATTTCGCTGCATTGCTGGCAGGGTGATGATGTGGTTGGTTTTGAAGCGGGTGCAGGAGCACTCGGTAGTGGTCTGGCAGTGACAGGTAACTATCCGGGTAAAGCCCGCAGTATTGATGAACTTCGTCAGGACTTGGAGAAAGTGCTTTCAATCTTACCCGGAAAGCATCGTCTCAATCTGCATGCAATTTACGGCGATTTCGGTGGAGAGTCAGTGGATCGTGATCAGATCGAAGTGAAGCATTTTCAGAGCTGGATTGATTGGGCTAAAGAGCAAGGCATTGGATTAGATTTCAATCCCTCTTGCTTTTCTCATCCGAAGGCCGACGACGGTTTGACCTTGAGTCATCCTGATCCAGAGATTCGTGCCTTTTGGATTGAGCACTGCAAGCGTAGCCGCGTGATTAGTGCAGCAATGGGCGAGCAACTTGGCTCTGCCAGTGTAATGAATGTTTGGGTGCCTGATGGCATGAAGGATCTGCCCGCGGATAGACAAAGCTATCGCCAACGTCTCTCTGATAGCTTGGACGAAGTCTTTGCCGAGAAGTTAAACCCAGCGCATCATATTGATGCAGTGGAGTGTAAGCTATTTGGTATTGGTTCTGAGAGCATGGTGGTTGGTTCGCATGAGTTCTACATGGGCTATGCGATCAAAAATCAGACCGCACTTTGCTTGGATGCTGGACATTTTCATCCGACCGAAGGGATCGCCGATAAGATATCGTCAGTCATGATGTATGTGCCGGAGCTATTGCTACACGTCTCCCGTGGTGTACGTTGGGATAGTGATCACGTCGTCTTATTCGACGACCAAACTCAAAATATCATGCAGGAGTTGGTGCGGTGCGATGTTTTGCCACGCACGCATATCGGACTCGATTTCTTCGATGCCTCGATCAACCGTATCGGCGCATGGGCAATTGGCACACGTGCCGCTCAGAAGTCTCTGTTATTAGCATTACTGGAACCTCGCGAGCAATTGCGTGCTGCGGAATTAGCGGGTGATTACACGACACGCTTAGCCCTCTTAGAACAAGCTAAAGCATTGCCATGGACTGTTGTTTGGGAAGAGTTCTGTCAACGTAATGAGGTACCAGGCGAGCTTCAGCTGCTGGATGTAGTCAAGCACTACGAAGTAACTGTTCTTTCTGCGCGTACTTAATTTAGCCTACGTAACCAATTGAAATCATTGTAACTAAGAGCGAGATAATTAAAGAACCGACTCAATCCAAATCTAGTGGTGGCGAATATGAACGCGAACGCGTGCCTGACGGAAAACTGAAAGGAGCCAATAAATTCTGGGGCATGTATGCCGGAGAGCATGCAGCAGGCACCGAGTTTATGATCGGCCCGCTGTTCCTGCTCAATGGCGTGACTCTGCAGAACATTATCCTCGGTCTTTTAGTGGGTAATTTACTGGCAGTGTTGAGTTGGCGTTATCTCTGCACGCCGATTGCAGTGCAGGCACGTTACACACTCTATTATCATCTTGAGAAGATTGCTGGTGGACGCTTAGTGAAGTGCTTTAATTTAGCCAATGGGGTCTTATTCTGCTTCCTTGCCGGGGCGATGATCACGGTGTCTGCGACAGCAGTGGGGATCCCATTTGATATGCCGATGCCGGGGATCGAAGATTGGTATCCTAACAGTGTCAGTTTTGTCATTGTTGTATTATTGGTCGGGCTAGTCATTTCAGTGGTGGCTTCACTGGGCTACGATACAGTAGCAAAGTTTGCTAATATTGCTTCGCCTTGGATGGTGTTGGTGTTTGCTGCCTGCGGTTTGATCGCCTTTAAGGAACTGGGTGTCACGAATTGGGATGCACTGGTCAAAGTGTGGACCGAATCGATTGTTGTTGCACAAGGCGGAGAGGCAGAATCGAAGATGGGTTTCTGGAGTGTCGCATTCTTTGCTTGGTTTTGTAATGCTGCGATGCATGTCGGTATGGCTGACCTCTCGGTGTTTCGTTTTGCCAAGAAATCAAGTTATGGCTGGGCGACCTCAGCTGGAATGTATGTCGGTCACTACATGGCTTGGATTGCTGCGGCATTGATGTTGGCGGTTCAAATCAAAGCCAACGGCAACACCAATCCTGTTCCGGGGCCGATGGCCAATCAGGTAGCTGGCCTTGCGGGAATCATTTGTGTGATCGTTGCTGGTTGGACGACAGCGAATCCGACGATTTACCGTGCAGGTTTGGCCTTTCAAGCAATCATGCCGAAAATATCCCGCATGAAGGTCACTTTTATTGCAGGATTAGTCGCGACAATTGCCGGTGTTTTTCCGGCCTTTGCTTGGAAATTACTTACTTTTGTTGGTCTGTACGGCACAATCTTGGCACCGATGGGTGCGGTCATTTATTTTGATTGGTATTTTCAACGCAAAGCTGATCCGGCTAAGTTTGATCAATATCAATTTGGCGGGGCTGTGAATGTTGCTGTTTTGTTCGCTTGGTTACTGCCAGTTGCGATTGCGCTCTACTTTATACAGTTTAAGAGCGTTGCTGCGTGGTTCTTCCCGCTGCCCTGTTGGATTGGCTGCGGTCTGCTTTATTTATTCTTTACTCGATTACTTGGAAAGGGGGCGGCTTAAGCCGTAAAGATTATGCGCACACTTCTGCTTTGGATCGGCCGTCTAGGCCTTGCTTTCACTATTTTTCCCGCAGTCTTATTTTTAGCCGGCACACTGACACTTTCAGCGACGAAACTAGCCATGCTGGTAGGTATGGTGCTCTGGTTTGTTACAGCTCCAATTAGTCAACGCGTCAATTAGTGTCGCACTAGTTCCAATCGCTGTAGGCATAGTTAATTATGCTTGTGGTGACGAATGTATCAAAGAGCTTTAATGCCATTACGCTTAAACTATCCAACTGGTTGATCGTAGCATATTCGACAATGACCACCGAATTTCAGTCTTTGTTTCTAATTTAAATCGATATATTTATGATCCGAAATGCTTTTAAAATGAAGCTAAAGTCTGGCTTCGAGGCCGAGTACCAGAAACGTCATGACGAGATCTGGCCTGAAATCTCACAAGTGCTAGCTCAAGCGGGAGTATCTGAATACTAGATTTTTCTGGGTGCGGAAATACTATCACTCTTTGCCTGCTGGAAATTATCCGACGATCATACGACAATGGATTTACCGAATGACCCTATAGTGAAGAAGTGGTGGGCATATATGGCTGAAATAATGGAGACCAATCCCGACAATTCACCATTATGCACTCAATTAAGTGAGGTATTTCACATGTCTTAATCATTGAATTTAATTCTGTTGTAGTATCACCGATCACAATCAATCGCCAGTACTTGTGGTCAGCTTAAATTTTAAGTAACTTAAAGATGTTGCAGTTAAGTGATTCGCTACTCCACCTAGTTGTGATTGAAATGAGGAAGTGTGGCAGTAGATAAATTAATCATAAAATCTAAGAATAATTCGCATTGGTCGCACTTTTGACTAGTTTTGCGATCATGACACTTTTACAAAAATCCGCGGATCGGACTTTGCTGCTGGTTCTATTGCTATGGAGTTTAATTTTTGCCAAATGCTTTGCTTTGGAATATTATGTGCAAGTGTATGCAGTTCCGATCCATTCGGCGTTATATGTCTGGTGCCTCTCGCTGCTGATGGCTTGTGCTGCGACTTTTGTTTTTCTTCGTATGCACCTACAGGAGGTAAAAACTTCTTTGGTGCAACGACCTTACTTGCAAATATGGGGGTCATGCATGGTTGCGGTGCTCCTTGCTGCAGTGATCGTACTTAGCGCACAAAGCATATCTGGAGATCGTCTTCCCGCATTTCTGGCTATGTTTATAGGGGCAGCGTATATCAGCCATGCTCGTTTAAACAAGCAGCGCTTTTTATTACTAAGCGGTATTGGTTGGTGGATTGGCGCCGGTATTTTTTTTACGTGTATGCAGGGTACACCGAAAAGCCTGCTGTTATTTGCCCTGCTCATTATTTCGCTGACCACTGGGCCCATTGTGGCACAGCTTCTTAAGCGAGAAGGTTAGCGATAAAATCCTCCGCCAATAAGACAGTTGCCATCATACAAGGCGATGATTTGACCGGATGCAAGTGCACGCTGTGGTTGATCAAACACCACCAGTGCAGTGTCTGGTCCTGTCGGTGTGTAAGTAATTTTCTGTGAATCGTCCCGGTAGCGCGGCTTTGCCAACATCTGACATTCGTCAGTGATTGGATGGTTAATAAAACTGAGGCCGTAAATTTCGAATTCCTGACCGAAGAGTCCGGGCGATTCTGGTTTGTCGAATCCAATGATGAGTTCATTGCGCTCCATGTTAAATCCAATCACTACGTAAAATTCATTATCAGTGTTGGAGGGTACTCCAATCCAGCGGCGTTGACCTAATGTATAGCGGTGCAGTCCTTTGTGCTGACCAAGCACTTTACCATCGGCATTAACGATGTCGCCTGGTTTGTCTTCGATGTAATATTCGAGAAAACGGTTAATATTCATATCGCCGAGAAAGCAGATGCCTTGGCTATCTTTCTTTTGGGCATTCGGGAGTTGGTGCTGTATCGCGAGATCGCGCACCGCTGGCTTGGTAAGTTCACCAACGGGGAAGATCGCTGACTCGATCTGCTTTTGCTGGAGCATTGCGAGAAAATAGCTCTGATCTTTATTTCTATCAACGCCTTGTATGAGATCAAAGGTTCCATCCGCGTTTTGTTGTTTACGCACATAGTGACCAGTTGCGAGTGCATCAAACCCTTGATTCAAGGCGTAGTCTTGGAAAATGCCGAATTTCATTTCACGATTACACATGATGTCTGGATTCGGAGTGATGCCATTTTTGTAGCCTTCGACGAGATAATGAACGACGTGTTCGCGGTATTCATTGACCAAATTAACGATTTCAAAATCAATGCCGAGGTGCTCTGCGACCGCACGCGCATCCTCGATGTCTTGTTGGGCAGGGCAGTCAGCCAGCGGCATTTCCTCATTCATCCATGTGCGAATGTACGCCCCTGAGACAGCATACCCTTGCTCTTTTAGCAAAAGCGCAGCAACGGCGCTATCAACACCTCCAGACAAAGCGACTAGGATTTTTTTCATCGCTTGAACAAAGCGCCTACACGACCTGTCGTCAATACGGCTAAAGATGAAATGTGGCGTGGCTTATGAAGATTCAGACCTACCTAACTTGCCTTCACTGTTATAAGGCTTATATTTACTACACAATCAGCATTGCTCTCTAGGAAAACTTCTTTGCAAGATGGCAGCATAATTATGTCTCAAGTCGTTCAACATATTTCACATGCTTTCTGGGAATCCGATGACTCTGTATTAGTGATTTTAGAATCAGATTGGCCGACCAGTAGCTCCGCTTTACCGCCACTGTCCTTGGGCCCCGTACAACTTGCTGTGGCAGGGGTCGAGCGCTTGAGTCCTGAGGAGTGCAGTCGTTACTGCCGCTATTTTCGCCGAGGTCAGCATTGGGTGTTCGCATTTCAGTCGAAGCGCTACCCACAGCTCCTGGAACACAAGTTGCGAGTTTATTTAGCTGCGGAAATGAATGAATGGAGTGAGGCGATTGGCAAAACTGAGTGGCAGTTAGTGCCACTCAGTGATGAGCCTGGGGCGACTTATGAAGTAAGTATTCCAGTTGAGAAATTACCTACAGGTGAGCGGTTTAGGTTTAAATTTGTAACTGAGGCGGGTGACTGGCTAGATGTGCCTGATAGTGCGCCGAATAGAGTTTGCTGTGTGGATGGAGTGAATAATTTTGAGTTCAATCCAGAGCAAAGTGGTCAACATATCTTTCGCTTACGCACACCTGATGATTACTCACCAAAAGGAAATGAGAAGGTCATCTGGAAGGATGTTGAACACGAAGAAGCGCATGAATTGCCACATACGCAGTTCTTGTTGAATGCCTCCACAGATTTACCACTCGGTGCAATTGTTGAGCCAGGGAGTACCACATTCCGTTTGTTCGCACCACGTGCGACAGCTGTGAAACTTGCATATGGTCAAGCTGCAGATGAGTCAGATGCTACAGTCATTGCAATGGAATGTGTGGATGGCGTTACTTGGGAAGTTCGCTTCAACCATAGCCTTGTTGATTATTATTACAGCTTCCGTGTCTTTGGCGAAAATCATGAAGGCACTTCTCATTTCGATCAAGGATTTGCGGTGCTGGACCCGTATGCCAAGGCCTGTATGGGACATCGTGGGCCAGCTATCGTGGTTGATCCTGCGCGTATGCCCATAGTAGAGCATCCTTACACTCCTAAGAATTGGCATGACTTAATCATACTCGAGGCGCATGTACGTGATCTAGCAGCACATGCCCCAATTGAACTTACCGCGGACGAGCGCCGCGGCTATTCTGGCTTGCGCAAATGGCTCAAAACAGAGGGTTCCTACTTGCAAGAGATTGGAGTGAATGCAATCGAGCTACAGCCGATTCAGGAATTTGATAATATTCAGAATGAAGATTACCACTGGGGCTATATGACGACCAATTACTTCTCCCCTGAGAGTAGTTATGCGCTAGCCCCAGAGAAAGCATCACAAGTGGAGGAGTTCCGTGGCCTGGTACAGGATTTCCATGATCAGGGCATCGCGGTGATTATCGATGTAGTCTATAATCACGTCGGTGAACCTAACCACCTGCTATTTATTGATAAGTGTTATTATTTCCACCTGGATGAGGCAAATGATCTCATGAACTGGAGTGGTTGTGGCAATGACCTGCGTTGCGATACACCGATGGCGCGGCGTTTAATTATCGAGAGTCTAATTCATTTGGTACAAACCTATGATATTGACGGCTTTCGTTTCGACTTAGCAGAACTGATCGGAATTGAAGTGCTTCGAGAGATCGAAGTGGAACTCAAGAAAGTTAAACCGTCCATCATTTTGATCGCAGAGCCTTGGAGCTTTCGTGGCCATATTCAAGATGAGCTCAAAGAGACTGGATTTGCATCTTGGAATGATGGCTTCCGTGAATCGATCGCCAAGTATGTGTCTGGCGAAGGCAATCAGGATATAATACAATACTTTCTCGCAGGCTCTCCTTCGAGTAGTCGTTTCGCAGCACAGACCATTAATTATACTGAATCGCACGACGATCATTGCTGGATGGATCGCATTACTGAGCGCCCTGGCCAAGATGGCTCAGATCCAACATTGCTCGACCGTCGCCGTACCCACCTAATGGCTTCAGTGCTGTTAGCTTCGTTGGGTGTCCCAATGCTTGCACAAGGGCAAGACTTTATGCGCTCCAAGCAAGGGGTGGCTAATACGTACCAGCGAGGGGACCTGAATGCGCTCGATTATAATCGGCGACTCATGTATTCTGGTACGCATGCGTATTTTAGAAATTGGATCGCTTTTCGCAGCTCGGAACTTGGCAGGGCATTTCGCTATGATGGTGCACTAGCCGACGGCTATCTGAAGTTTTTTGTCGCAGAGGGCTCAAGTGCCATTGTTGCGATTTTTAATGCAGATCGCAGTATCGATGCCCCACAACTAATTTTCGCAATCAATCCACATCTGGAATATGCCAGCATCACATGCGCGGAAGGGTACTTCTCAAATGCACTGCAGATTGCGGATCATGATCGATTTAAAATAACAGGCTTACAGTCAGCTCGTATTCCAATAGAGGGTTTAATCGTCCATCTGCCGCCTTTGGTATGCGGGCTATGGATTGTGGAAGATTAGTTGCCTATTTTCACAATGCCTTACCATTGCAAGCTCCTCCAAGAGAACTAAGAGCTTATGCTTGTAAAGTTGGAGTGCGACGCGCTTCTTAATGGGCGAGTTGGTAATCCTTGGCCACTTGCTTGGTGAGCAAAATCCATTCATTCCAAGTGATTTTCAGGGATGCCCGTAGTTCCTTGATTTCCTTTTGAATCACTTGGTGCTGCTCATTGCCCGCATCTTTCAGTTCACGCGCTTTGTATCCAATCTCGGTAGCCGTTGCTTCAAAAGTAGCAGATAATTCTTCAAGCTTTACTTTGAGCTCCACAGCGACGGCATCCATCTCTTCTTCCAAATGCTCAATAATCAGCTTCTTGTCCTTCAGTACGAGTGCTTTCTGTAACGCAAGGTCGCTGATGACTCGCAACTTATTAGCCATGCCCAGCTTGGATGCCAGCCAGATTGTCCATTTAGAAGGATCGAAGTGATACCAGCGAATGCCGTTGCGGTAGTCTGCGGCAAAGGCGTGGTGGTAATTGTGGTAACCTTCACCAAAGGTAAGCACAGCCATAATTGCGTTGTCGACCGCGCTAAGTTCGCGGGCGTAGGTTTTCGCTCCTACAGTATGGCAAAGAGAGTTAATGAACCATGTACAGTGGTGAATCATAGCTAGGCGAAGCAGGAAACCCATATAAAAGGAAGCCAATGCGCTGCCGGTGATGCCCCATCCAATCAAAAAGACTGCTAGATTCACTCCAATAAGAAAGTGCGGGTAGTATTTATCCTGCAGCATCACCCGCGGATTTTTCATTAAGTCAGCGACTAAATTTTGGTCAAATTCTCGCTTATAATCAAACAGCCATAAAATGTGCGCATACCAAAACCCCTTCTTGATAGAGTAGGGGTCACGCTCGGTATCGACATGATTGTGGTGTATACGGTGATCGTGAGACCACATCAAAGCTGACATCTCAAAGGAGAGTGCTGAGATTATTAGAATACACCACTCAAAGAACGGATTTGCTTGATACGCTTTGTGCGCATAAAGGCGATGATATCCGACTGTAATCGCCATGCCTCCCATTATATATGTGACTAGAAAGAAAATGAAAGCAGCTACAGAAAATTCTTCTATCATCGCTGGCAGCAGCAGCAAGAGCAGTGCGTGGTAAAGGACGACGAACGCGAACATATCCCAATTTTTAATTTTCATACGTTTGATTCAGATAATAGTGGATTGTGTGTTACAGGCAGCATCTTGTAACTAATTGAACATGGTATCTTATCGATGGTTCCAGATCATAAATAAAAGAATGCTCGGTAAAACACGTTTAAGCTGCTAATTGTCAAGGGGTTTCAGGCTAATTCTAACTTACGATTATTTGACTATTTGAATGGATTTGATTTAGCGGGACTAATTGTTTGACCTATTAGCATTAGTATAACTTTACTCTAATACGATATTGGTGTCGCCGTATTATGAGTGATTACTGTGACACAACGATTATTTCTTGCTAAAGCTACAACCGTCACTACAAGTGCGACCTTTCATAAAATTTCATCTCAAACTGGAAATAAAATACATATAAAAATGGCTACAAAAATCGGAATCAATGGATTCGGCCGTATCGGTCGCTTAGTCTTTCGCTCCCTCGTTGAAAAGGGTCTTCTCGGCAGCGAGATCGAAGTGGTTGCAATCAACGACCTCGTTCCTGCAGAAAACCTCGCTTACTTGCTTAAGTACGACACGACACAAGGGCGCTTTAAGGGCACTGTCGAAACTAAGGGTGACGACGTCATCGTAGTGAACGGCAACGAAATAAAGACACTCGCTGTGCGCGAAGGTCCTGCAGCACTTCCTTGGAAGGAGCTTGGTGTGGATATCGTCATTGAGTCCACGGGCCTCTTCGTCCAAGACGAAAAAGCTGCTGGACACCTCGAAGCAGGTGCTAAGAAAGTGATCATTTCCGCACCAGGTAAGGGCGACGGCGTCAAAACTGTTGTTATCGGCGTCAATGATGACGAGCTTACTGCGGATGACGCTTTGATCTCAAATGCATCTTGCACCACCAACTGCCTAGCTCCGATCACTAAAGTGATTCTTGAGAACTTCGGAATCGAAGAAGGTCTGATGACGACAGTGCACTCTTACACTGCGACGCAGAAGACTGTAGATGGTCCTTCTCCTAAGGACATGAAGGGTGGCCGTACAGCTGCACTTAACATCATTCCTTCCACTACAGGTGCTGCAAAGGCTGTTGGCCTCGTGCTTCCTGCGGTGCAAGGCAAGCTCACAGGTATGGCTTTCCGCGTTCCAACTCCAACTGTTTCTGCGGTAGACCTTACTGTGAAGACAGAAAAGAGCACATCCTACGAAGAAATCTGCCAGAAGATGAAAGAAGCTTCTGAAGGATCACTCAAAGGTATCCTTGGTTACACTGAAGACGAAGTTTGCTCTTCTGACTTCATCCATGATGAGCTTAGCTCAATCTTTGATGCGGGCAGCGGCATGGGACTGAACGATAAGTTCTTTAAGCTTGTTTCATGGTACGACAACGAATGGGGTTACTCCAACCGCGTAGTTGAGCTCGTTCAGAAGGTTTCCAAGTTCCTCTAAATCGAACTTCGGCAGCAACTGATTGATTTTCTGGCCGCCGCGGCAGGTATCCCATGCGGATTCTTGATCGCGGCGGCCTTTCTTTTTATTACTTCTTTATATTTATTTCAAAAATTCTATGGCTACAAAAACCATCAATAACGTAAACCTCGCAGGTAAGCGCGTATTCGTGCGCTGCGACTTCAATGTTCCACTTAAAGACGGCGTGATCAACGACGACTCTCGGATCGTCGCTGCCTTGCCTACGATCAAGCTGTTGGTTGAGCAAGGTGCGAAAGTTATCCTCGCATCTCACTTAGGTCGTCCTAAGGGCGAAAAGAATGCAGCGTTTACGCTTGCACCAGTTGCTGAAGAGCTGGCTAAGCAACTCGCACAACCGGTGACCTTCATCGAAGACTGTATTGGCGAAGACGTTGAAGCTGAAGTTGCTAAGTTAGGCGAGGGCGAAGTTGCACTCCTCGAAAATGTGCGCTTCTATCAGGGCGAGACAGACAACGACCCTGAATTCGCAGCATCGCTGGCAAAGCTAGCAGACGCTTTTGTAAATGACGCGTTTGGTACTGCTCACCGCGCACACGCTTCGACTGCGGGAGTGGCGAAGCACTTATCCCCATGTGTGTGTGGCCTTCTCATCGAGAAGGAACTCGCTTATCTAGGAGACAAAACCAATAGCCCCGAGCGCCCACTTACAGTGATTCTAGGTGGTGCTAAGGTTTCTGATAAAATTAAGGTGATCGATACGCTCCTTGAAAAGGCCGATACAATCATCATTGGTGGTGGCATGGCTTACACCTTTAAATTGGCAATGGGCCAAACTGTTGGCGACTCACTCAGTGAACCTGATTTTGTCCCAACTGCGAAAGCAGCACTTGCGAAAGCAAAAGAAAAGGGCGTCAAGTTCCTACTACCAGTCGATAACATGGTGGTGCAGGGCCTCGATTTTGGCGCAGGTACTTTTGCCGATAGCAAAGTGGTAGAAGGAAGCATCGAAGATGGCTGGGAGGGAGTCGACATCGGCCCCAAGAGCATCGAACTGTTTAGCAATGAAGTGAAAAATGCCAAGACCGTACTTTGGAATGGCCCTATGGGTATTTTCGAAATCGACGCGTGCAACAAAGGTACTTTCGCAGTCGCCAAAACAATCGCTGACTCGGATGCTTGCTCAATCATTGGCGGAGGTGATTCCGTCAAGGCCATTAAGATGGCTGGTTATGGTGACCAGGTCACTTTCATGAGCACTGGCGGGGGAGCCTCGTTGGAATTCCTCGAGGGTAAAGAACTCCCTGGAGTCACCGCTCTCGATCAAGCTTAAATTACTATACTTCTTAATCCTTAATTCTAAATTATAAAACTTATGAGTAACTCAGCACGTAAATACCTCATCGCAGGTAACTGGAAAATGAACCTAAACTCAGCCGAAGGCGCTGAGCTCGCAAAAGATGTTGTCAGCATCGTAGGCCCACAGACAGATGTATCTGTCTGCGTCTGCCCAACGTTTACAACACTCGAAGCAGTTTCACAGGTGGTTAACGACTCCAATGTTTCGCTTGGTGCACAAAACATGCACTTCGAATCTGCTGGCGCTTACACAGGTGAAATCTCTGCAGAGATGCTACGCCACTTGTTCTGTAAATTCGTCATACTGGGGCACTCAGAGCGCCGTGAATACTTCGGTGAGTCCGATGCGATCGTCAATCAGAAGACTCTTGTTGCCCTGGCTGCAAACTTGAAGCCAATCGTCTGTATTGGTGAAACACTCGAAGAGCGTGAAGCAGGCAAGGTCAACGAAGTCATAAAGACTCAACTCGAGGGTGCATTGGTAGGCGTGACTGCTGCAGATGCAGACGCACTCGTGGTTGCCTACGAACCAGTCTGGGCAATCGGCACAGGTAAGACTGCGACACCTGAAATGGCTGAAGAGGTGCACGCGGAAATCCGTAGCCTGCTTGCAAGTCTACTTGGCGCAGAAGCTGCCAACAAGGTACGCATCCTCTATGGCGGATCGATGAAGCCAGAAAATGCGGATGACTTGCTCGCGCAGCCAAACATCGATGGTGGCCTCATTGGTGGTGCGGCGCTGAAGGCAACTTCTTTTGCAGCTCTTGTTCAAAGCGCACAAAAGCGTTCGAAATAAGTTTCTTTACCGTAGCTTTATCAAAAGTCGGAGTGGCAACACTCCGACTTTTTTTATGAATTCATACAGTTATAGGATCAAAGAAGATCGTTTTATTCTGTAGTTTTAGCAGAGAACTGATAGCAATCAATCGACGATGAGCGTACAACAAACAGATTCCACAACGTATAAACACAAAGGTGCAATGCGCCTATGGAAAGCAATGCTTTGTTCATTCTCAGGCCTTCGCTATGCGTATGAGGAAGCGGCGTTTCGCCTAGAAATAATTGCGGGCAGTGGTCTGATTGTTCTTGCTTGCTGCATGCAGATCGAAAGTACCGAACGTTTATTTTTAATTGGTAGCGTACTACTAGTGTTGATTGTTGAGATTTTGAATTCCGCAATCGAAGCAGTGGTAGACGACATTTCACTCGAGCATCGTTCCATGGCCAAGCGAGCAAAAGACATGGGCAGTGCTGCCGTCTTCATCGCGCTACTCAATGTTGCGCTTTGTTGGGGGATAGTAATCTATAGTAATCGCGCGCTATTCTTTGCTTAACTGACAACTGCGTAACCCGTATTTTTTGACCTGAGAATTACGAGTTACGCTGCAGAACTGAACACGTAGAAATTCGATGTTGGAAGTGGGTCGACCACTGTTCAGCATATATTCAAGATGCTACATATCGTATTATTTAATCCAGAGATCCCCCAAAACACTGGTAACATTGGGCGGCTATGCGCGATCACTGAGACGCGTTTACACTTAATACATCCACTTGGTTTTACGATCACTGATAAACATCTCAAACGAAGCGGCATGGACTACTGGCATTCCTTAGACGTGCACCATCACGAGGATTGGGATGCTTTTCAGGTAAGTCCGTCAGCACCCAAGCGTTTGTGGCTTTTTACCACCAAGGCTGACCATGCGTATTGGGATGTGCGGTACGCCGATGGCGATGGTCTGGTCTTTGGCAGTGAGGGGCATGGTGTACCTGACTGGCTACATGCCGAACTCGAAGGACATCGACTGACTATCCCGCATAAAAACACCCAACTGCGCTCACTCAATTTGTCCACCTCAGTAGGTATCGCAACTTACGAAGCGATTCGTCAACTGACAGTCGAGTAGGGTGTAATGACTTATTTAAACTCAGCAGGCGTATCAATCAATGCCCCGAGAAAGACGAGCTCAGTCTCACCAGTATTACGAATTGCCTGAGTCTCGCCGTCTCTAGTGATTTGTAAGGTCCCGGGGACGAAGGGGTGCTCAACGCCATTGTCTACAACGATACCAGTTCCTGAAATACAGTAGTAGAAGTCTTCATCTCCATGATGTGAATGGGCGCCAACACTAGCACCAGGCTCAAGTCGAACGATGCCAACACTTTTAATGGCACTTCCCGGGAAGAGATCAATTAGCTTGTGGGCGTATGCGGTTCCGCTACCGCCTCGAACGTTTTCAGCTATTTCTGGAACAGTCGCATGTACATTAGTTATCATGCCATAAGCATATTAAGAGCGTAGCCGAATGTCATTAAAAAACAACAAGCCGGGGAGGGGAGGCAACTGCACGCATCCTAGCACCAGTCCGGTGGAAGTAACGGTATCGTGAGCCGATCTAAAATGATCTGTTGCGCCTGCCACATTGCGCGCAAGCTCATTTTTTCTTTCGTTGTTCCGCCATAATTTCCATCACAGCAGCTGGTGGCTGCTGGGCATGATAAAGCTCCGCCATGATTTTCATCGCAGGATTAATATGGTTAAAGAATTTCTTATAGGCAGGGCAGAGGTAGTTGAGCCCCCATTCGCCCTCGGGCGTCCATGTGAAACGATGCTTTGGGCATTCGCCGTTACAGGCGAAACGTACACTACACTCACGGCAGTAGTTCGGCAGTGTATCGCGTTTGGCATTACCGAAATCGATTGCCATTGGACTGTCTGCTAGCTCACCAAGCGAGGTATTCATTAAATTACCTAGTTTGTAGTGCGGATAAACATAATGATCGCAGGTGTAGACATTGCCATCGTGCTCCATCGCCAACGCTCGGCCGCAAGTTTCAGAGAAGTAGCACAGTCCACCTGGAGTGCCGATCCATTTGCCCAAAGCTACGTCAAAGAGTTGCACATATGTTTTACCGACATCGCGTTTTATCCATTCATTGAAAATTTTAATCAAGAAATCACCATAGGCCTCCGCTGGCACAGCGAATTCAGACATTTTTGGATTTTCCTTAGTCGCAGGTGCCTCCGCTAAATTAGGCGGTGCGGCAAAATCGAGACCAAGTTTGGCCGCTGCCGTATCGACTTCACGCTCAACAATCGGAATAAACTGAAGATATTTAGAACCGATACTCTTGAGGAACTTATAAATTTTTACAGGGTGTTTCACTGTCACCGAATTGACGCAGCTCAAGGTGTTAAATTCGACCTTATATTTGCGTAAAATGTTCAGCCCACGCATTACCTCTTTATAGGTGTCACGACCTTTTTTATCGACTCGATTTGCGTTATGAACGTCTTCAGGACCATCAATAGAAAGCCCAACTAAGAAATTATTTTCAGATAGAAATTCGCCCCATTCATCATCGAGTAAAGTGCCGTTGGTCTGAAATGCCGTACTTATCTCTTTTCCATGGCCATGTTTTTTTTGGAATTTGACCACTTTTCGAAAGTAATCGACGCCGAGCAAAGTTGGTTCACCGCCTTGAAAAGCAAAACTGACTTCTTTTCCTGGTTGGGCTGCAATGTAGTCGCGAATAAAGGTTTCTAAGCGCTCATCCGACATCTTCCATTTTTCGTTACTCGGGTAGAGTTGTTCTTTCTCTAAATAAAAGCAATATTTGCAATCCAAGTTACAGATGGGACCGATTGCTTTGGCCATTATATGGAATGGCAACTTAGCACTTACTGATGTTTCATGCGGCATATGGTTTTTATACGATTTTTTACCTGATATTTAAACCAGTAAATACTTAAATATATCTGTACCAGAACATACCTTTGGTAAATTGCCATCGAATTCTGCACCGATTCGTATCGGTGCAAATCCTACCATTTACTGCCCATACATTTTGCAATGCATTTTGCGCACAATATATCTTATGTCTAATTATTATTTTGGAAGGTCGACGAGCACTACTCTAGTGATAAACCTAGTGTGGAGCACGCTAAGTTAGTGTATTTATTAACCACAGATGGACACCGAACAGTCAGAGCTATTAAAATAGCACCGTTCCATATCCCTTCGAAGGCCTCGTTATAATGGTGCGAATTTAGCGTACTTCACACTAGATTGCTTTGCTAGTCGAAGATTTGGCACTAATGCGCTAAGCTCACTCAGATTAATCTGACCCAACGAAAATACTTCGTGCCTTTGTGCCTTTGTGAGAACCAATTCAGTGACTCAGCAAATGCTTAATCCTCTCACAAAGCCCACCAAGGCACAAAGCCATGACTCCCACAAAGACTCTAACCAAAAAACTCTTCGTGCCTTGTGAGACCAATCCAGCATCACCCATAACGCAAACTAACAAGAATGGATTCAACTGACAGTCTTTGCCTGGAAACGTCGCACAATCATTTAAACTAGTATTAGAAAATGGATTGATTTTAAATCATCGGCATCCGCTATTGTACCTGAGTACTTTTGGCTTTTTGATTTTGCAGAATTATGACTGAACCACTTTACAACTGGCTAGATAAACGTTCGTCCGGCGTTTTGCTGCATTTGAGCTCGCTCCCTTCCAATACTGGAATCGGGAATCTGGGTTCTGCTGCCTATCGCACGATCGACTTTATCAATGATGCTGGCATGCGCATCTGGCAGATCTGTCCATTGGGCCCAACCGGCTATGGTGATTCACCCTATCAATGTTTTTCAGCATTTGCAGGAAATCCATATTTTATTGACCTTGAGCCACTGATTGAAGGTGGATTGTTACGCGAGGATGAGTGCCAAGTGCTTCAAGGCTTACCAGCTGAACATGTCGATTATGGATCACTGTATAATCACTTTTGGCCATTATTGCGCAAGGCGTATGATCGTTTCAAAGTATCGGGTGCGGATCATTTTTGTAGTTACGGAAGTCTCGATAGCTTTCGCAAAGCTCAGTCGATATGGATTGAGGACTTCGCCCTCTTCCTCAGTCTCAAATCACACTTCGGAGGCAATAGTTGGCTGGAGTGGC
>Ga0222717_10000654_pt1 | contig 29497 bp, 43 predicted proteins | sample C33_18DmetaG_FD_165053 | JGI IMG/M metagenome (GOLD analysis project Ga0222717, IMG submission 165053) | Estuarine water microbial communities from San Francisco Bay, California, United States - C33_18D | ecosystem: Environmental > Aquatic > Marine > Unclassified | place: USA: California... | reverse complement strand
ATCAGAATGATCAAGGGTGGTTATGATTGATGCATCAGATTCAAACTCAACTGTGAACATCTGATCCCTCCGCTACAATTATATTTACTTGTGCTACATTACCTACAACTTTAACTATCTTAAACTCTAAGCCTTCCTTAGTAAGTAATACTCTTAACATAGATACTGGTATCATACATCTGCCTTTCCTGTTAGTTTTATTAACCTATCTAAGTACCACTGTGATTTCAATAGGTCTTCTTGTTTATTCTTGTACCTCCAGCGGTGTAGATACTTAGCAATGTTACCTCTTAGGTATCCTATATATTCTTCTTGGGTTAGGAAATCCTCTATGTAATCAATACATTCAATCCTACCTTTGCCATAATGCGCTGGGTTGTTTACGTTATCCATTCTGTTCTCTGCTAATAGTTCTGGTATAGAGTTAGGGTCTATCATAAGTTTAATAATCAATCAAGGCAGACCACGATACAGGAAATAAATCTAGCATCTTATGGTTGATCTGATCTGCTACTACCCTAGTCTCTGCTTGAGTGTCAGGCTTGCAGCGGAGGTTACACATATCAGCAAAGGCATCTAAGCTACCACTCCAGTACCACTCAGTCATAGTAGACTGTGGTAACAGCATACGTGCTTGTTCTGGAGCAACCCCATTATCTATTAGTCTTTTATATTCTTGTAGCGATTGAGTGTGAAAATATTCTACCTGTTCTTCGGGTGAACAAGTCGTCTGAGTACTATTCTTAATTTGCCAAAGATAAAGTTCTTGGTTTGGGTCAAGCATCATCTCTTCTTTATCTTTATCCCAAACAGCTACAAGTTCGTCTTCTACAAAAGTAATCTCCTCAATGACACCTTCACTTCCCTGCTTCTTATCTTTACTACGCCCACGCCACTCATCAGGTAAATAAAACTCAGGGTCACTATCTACATACCTTCTGCTTATCTCATTCCAACGTAGAAACTTATGCTTAACTAACTGTCTTGCTACAAAGATAGGAGCTTTAACATGGAATGTTACAAACGCATGTCCGAAGGGTGACATATGCTTATGTTTTGCTAGGTAGTTGATAAGCTTCTTATCCATATCAGCAAGGACAGGGATGTCAGGACCTCCATCAATACTGGTATAGCCTATCGCTTTTCTTTCCTTACCAAAGGATACACGCGCAGCATTTACAACTGTTAGGTCTGAACCCATGTGATCTTTATATGTTGCTTCTATCATCTGCATATCTCCTGTAGTTTTTCCATGTCCTCTGGCATACGATACTTAATATCATCAGACAAACTTAGTGCTATTGTTTTGTTACCTGTCCACAGTTCTATCTCTCTGCGATACTCAATAGTCTTTGCTACCGCGTCAGGGTCTAGTGCAATGACAGCACTATCATACTCACCTATCTTCTCAAAGTGTTTATGATTCATGCTAGTACCCAGGATTGCCATACAAGTAACGTCAGGTAACTCTTGATAAGCTACTAAAGCAGAGACAACATCCTCTACAATAACTATAGTAGAGCCTACGCCTACTGTGTAGTAGTCTGCTGCACCTGTATAACGATACCACTTAGGGGTTTGAGTAGCACCCACTGCCCTACCTATAGCATCAATCATCTGATGGTTATTGTATATAGGAAAGACTACGCGCTCTTGTTGTACATCATAGAAGGTGTTACCTACTATACCCCAACGCCTCATAAATCTATTGTGCTTAGTGTGCTGTCTTGTTGGTTCTACTAGCTGCGCTGGTAACTCCATAGTTTCTACCTCTCTCTTAGTTTGTTCTTGCGCTGGGCGTAAGTGTCTGCGTATCTCAGATGCAGTCATGTCTGTATCAAACTTACCACCTACATTACATCCTAGCTTGTAACAGTTATACATCAACGTACCATACTCGCAAGAGGCAGAGAAAGTATTCTTACCCCTACAGAAGGGGCAGTCACCTCGGTGTGATCCATGTGCTGTTACAGACTCAGCATACTGCCTGTGCTGTTGCCAATCTCTACTCATCCTCTTCATTCCCTCTCGCTGATAGCGCCTTAGATGCACCACTCAATGTATTTACTATATAAGGTTTTACTGATTGTATATTCTTATGTCCTGTTACCTGCATAATATTAGCTAAGTCAACCCCACCTTCCATCATCTCAGTCACGGCAGTACGGCGTAAGTCCATAGCTGTAAGCTCAGCAGGTAGGTTAGCTTCGTCCAGTACCTCATTGATAAGTAAGGATATTTCACCCTTGTCGTAGGGTGTATATGCCCCTGCCCTTGGCTTAACTCTAGGTGCTACATATTCCTGGAAGTCAAAGTCTTCCTTCTGTTGTTTCAACATATCACACAACCCATTAGATATAGGTAGGTGTACTTCAGCATTACGTTTACTTTGTGTCAAGTCTAAGCGACACTGATCTAAGTCTAAGGTATCCCAAGTCATAACTCTCATGTCGCCTATGCGCTGACCCCAATCATATGCCATGTGTACTATAAGACTAATGCTACGCCATCTGAAGTCACTATACCCTGTCTCAAGAAAGGTTTTGATCTGGTCTCTACTCCAGTATACACGCCTCTGTTTACTAGCCTTAGCTTGAACCAGTGCTACTGGGTTGTGTATCATCACATCCTGTCGCATGGAATACTTCCAAGCAGCAGACAGCACAGCCTTACGATAGTTTGCAGTGCGTACACCTGTGTTAAGCCATTGATCATACGCCTGTGTAAGATGTCGTACTTTAATATTAGTACAACGATAGTTACCAAGGGTCTTGCCTTCAACAAGTGTACTGAGCACAGATGCCAGATGTATTTCATAATCCTTTTGAGATGCACCAGATAGCCTAGCAAAGGCAGGTGATACCAGATAAAACTCTATAATATCACAGAGCTTTGCATTGCCCTTGGGTATTTTCATATTACTTTCCTCTCGCGTTTTTGTACCAGATATATAAGAAGCCTCCAAGATAGGCAGCCACTAAGGTTAAGGGTAGTAGATGCATTGATATATTACTACTCATCGTTTTCCTCCTGCCATTCTTGATAGCACACGTACTCACCATCTAAGTCAAACTCTTCTATCAACTCAGTAGGTACACTATCTTTCCAATCTTCTTTGTTGAACTCAACAGGATAGGTATTGTTTATATCTAAGGTACTGTCATACTCACCTATGAAACCTATGCCTGACTCATAGTAGGATGCCTCGATGCTGATACCTAATCTATCAGAGCCTATATCATATGCACCCGTAGGTGGACCCCATGCACTGTCAAAGCCTAGGTGTAGGTTGGATGTCTTACCATCCTCAAACAGATCACCCTCAACATCATGTACTTCCCACTTGGTATTCCATGTAGCATTGGCTACACCATAGTCGTACTCACCAATAGGTGCTAGGTGTTCCAGTAACCCACCCTTATCTGCCGCTTCTTTGATAGCACGTAATGTTTTAACATCACCTGTAATTATTACTCTATTCTCACACCAGTTAGGCATTATGTATCCCCTTTGTTTAACATCCACACACGTCTGTTAATTTGATCCACCTTACGAGTGACAACCTTACAACCTATCTTCTTAGCGTGAGTGTATATACTAGCTAGTGCAGCACGTTTTACTACGACACTATCGCCTACCTTCATATGGTTTAGTAGTGCTTCATAACCTTTGTTAGGTGCACCGCGTCCATCCTTAGTTGATGGTAAGGGTACGTTCTTCTCAATCATAAATGTCATTTTATTTCCATCCTTATGTCTCTGATTTTATCATACATTTTATATAGGCGTAGCAACTCTTCCCTGCTACGCGCAGTGTGATAACATATATGCTCACCTGTTAGGGTGCTATAGATGTCAAGCTTATGCACTTTGTACACTCTCGCTATATGCACTTTCCTCTACTAATGTGTAACGTGTGTATCTTTGGTTTGTAACTGGATGTCTTCCTGCTATGCCATCAATACGATGTCCTGACTTGCGTAGCTCAGAGATACGCTTAGGGAAAGATTGTATGCTATAGTCTAGCAAAGCCTCACGTAGGGTTAGACCCTTAGATGCACGAAGGTGTGTCAGTATCATGTTGTGTTGAGACATTTTCTTGTTTGTATTTTTCATATTTATATTCCTCTATGTTATATTATGTGTAAGATATATTATTAGTTTTAGTGTTAGTCAATGTTACTAATATGTCACGTGACATTTATGCAGCATGTCCAGGATTTTGCTTGAGTAACTCTGCTTCAATCTGCTTACAAAGCTGAGGTATTATAACCTCCGCAGCCTCTGCTTCTATAGCTAGGCTTTGTAGTATACCGCTATTTAAAAGTGTATCGTGATGATTATGTATTCTCGTTTCACAACTACCGCCACCATCATCCTCTACCTCAGTGATAAACCCATCATATTCATAGTCAACGGCAAAAATCTGACACGCAACAACAACAAGCCACCCATCCATACCATCCTCTTCCTGATATTTTATGTAGTAGTGTGGTTTAAACTCTTCAAACTCAATAGGTGATATACAACAAGATATACGCCCACTAGGTTCACGAAGTTCATCCTTACCAACAAGAGGTTTATCATGTAGTTTTACTTCTACAGTATCCCCATAATAATCTACTTTATATATACTCATACCTTATCCTCTATGAAAGCAAAGCCACCGCCATTCCCTTCCTCATCTTGTGATATTACAAAGCGTACTTTCTCTGATCCATTGGTTAATGTGAATACTGGAAAGGGTTTATCATATTCAAAAGCACCATCTTCAAAGTGAAAATCCTGGATTTTACAACCCACTAATTGCCCATAGTATTTATTCATATCCATGTCTTAACTCCATATCATAGTTAATAGTAAACTAAACGTAGCCAATACACCTATGGCTGCGAACCCTAACACTGACCACACAAAGGTGGTGGCTAGTATTTCTTTTCTTTTTTCTTTACGCTCATGTTTTGTCACGTTAAAATATTTGTTATCCATTTTTTCTTTAGTCATTCTAAAACTCTCCAAATTTTATGCCGTCAGCTACAAGCTTATCATCATTCTTGATGTTACCATTGCTTATGTCTACAACATAGTGTCCATTGTCCCATGCTTCTTTGTTATTCTCGGTTGCAGGATATACACCTACAGATAAACCACCCTCTACATAGTTACATATCTCAGTTATTAGTCTAGCAGTAGAGTAGTTGACATCTGTTTTACGCATGACAGGCGCGGCATTATTTACAAACTGTTTCACAGTATCAGGGCTACCTGACCAGTGAACGTATATGTAACAAGGTGCTTTATCACCTGCTAATTTATCACCTACTACTTCTATTGTTGCTCTATTTCCCATTTGTTATATTCCTTCTATATTTAGTTGTACTTCACCTTCAATCGTATCATCTACAATTAGTATATCATAACGCTCACCTGTTTCTTGATCATAGACACATATAAGCTCATCTAAATCGTGATACTCCAGAGCTTGATCAAGAAACAATTTTAAATCCCTAATTGTCATGATCATCACCCTCATCATTGCACCAACAGCAGGGTTCAGATTGTGTCTCACATTCCCTGCACCAACAGCATATCTTATTTAGTATTGCTCTCATCTTAAATTCCTTTCCTTTGCCCATAATCTTTTCAATCTATTTTGCTTACCACCTTTAGCACCAGTGACTTGCCTATTCTTTTGTTGCGTCCACTGATCACCCTCTTTGTAGTTACGCATGTTAAACAACTCACGCATCCTTTTATTCTCGGCATCACAAACTTTCTCGTGAGCTAATCTTAGTCTATCTTCCTGATCTAACATTACATACCTGCCCTAATAAACTCATCAAACGTTTTAGGAAATACATCCTGAGTAGTATCTAAGTAGTGTTCATATCTTTTACCATCATCTGTTAGTTCATGATCCTCATAGATAAACTTACCCTCATCATTCAGCGCAGGGATTTTAGTTCTTTGCTCAGTCATATTATATTCCTTTCAGTATGTGTGCTATGACATCGCAAGTCCAACCATTGCCTAGCATTTTGTAGCGTTGGGTATTTGATACGCCCTCAGTATAGCCATCAGGTACAGTTTGTAGGCGTTCGCATTCCAGAGGTGTTAGCTTACGCCAAGACATGTTCTCTACAAGAATGCTATCCTTTGTTACTGTAGTGAGACAATTAGTTTTATCATCATCTCTAACCTCAATCATTTGTTTGATAGGGATAGACTTATCGTGATCCTTACGAGTACCACTAGCGTCTAGCCTACGCCCCACCATACGCGCACCCTTCACTAATACTTTAGGCTCTAAGTTACCACCACTGGACGCGCATAGGCTAGGTGATTTACCTTCGGGTGCATACACCCTTCGCACGTAGCCATGCCCCTTCAAATCAGCATCACCTACATGGCACATCTGATCATCACTAAAGACTAACTGTCTGCGATGTTTCTCGAAGTATGATTTTAAGTTACCACCCTTAAAGTAGTTAGCATCTAGGCAATGTGATTTAGTTCTATCAGTTAACCCATCTTCAAGTATATCTTTTAAGACAATGCCCCTATCTTTTGGCTGTTCAATACCATCAATGTTAGTCCAGTAAAAACGCTTACGATTTTGTGCTGATACTAACGAGCTATTGATCAGGTATTTATTCACGTTGGGCAAAGCTTGCTCAGTATGGTGCGTGATATACTTCTCAAAAGCATTAGACATTCTAACATTTTCCATCAGGTATTTAGCATTAGGATTACACTCCATAACATGCTTCATAATGTCTAGCATCACCCAGAATAGTTGTCCTCTGGGATCGCGATCACCCTGCTGTTTACCTGCTACTGACCATGCTTGGCAGGGAAATCCACCCATAACTAGATCAACAAATTGCCATTCAATATCCCAATCGCGCCAGTTATTTATATCACCTAACTGTATAATATCTGGATAGTTTTTACTAGCAATCTTCATAGCGTGTGGGTCTTTCTCACTAGAGTAATATCTAGTAGGTATTATACCTAGTCTATCAAGTGCAAGTCTGCCAACTTCCATGCCACCAAATAAATTTACTACATACATTCTTTAATCTCCTTTTTCCATATGTCTTTTATACTTACAAAATCTAAAACCTCTGTAAAATTATTGGTTGCTAGTAGTTCGTCTGGAATATCCAGAGTATTACCGCTTGCGTAGTTGTCACTAAATATTGTGAACCTAGGGTTTAGATTATCCATAGTAGCGCAACCATTCCATTCTTTAGAGTTGCGTAAACGCTCGTTCTTATCGTGACTATCAATATAAATTATAAATCCATTAACATAGTAACTAGGCAATACATCGTGATGATAGCCGTTATACTTCCAATCTTTGGGAATATCCAAATCAGTAATATAAGTTTTCCAATCCATATTTTTTCCTAACATATTTATTAATACAATAACTATTTTATTTTTTAAGCAATGTCAAATTCTTTTTTAATATTATCTAGTGACACTCAAAAGAATGCCACCAATAAGATTAAATCCCTTCCATTTCTAATAGTCTAGCCATAGATATTTCTCTAATAATAAACATAGCTTTTTCTACATTCATTATATCATCAACACTATACAACCTATCATCTTCAACACTTGGTGTAGTAGCTAACGCGCGTGTTACATATACTTCATAGCCTTCTCTATAAGCTTTAATAGCTATTGATCTATCATAAGTTTGCAACTCGTTAAGCTTTTTATTTTCCCATATTCTAACCATTTTGTTTAATCCTTTTCTAAGTTTAATATTATCTAGTTGCACCAATACGAGATGCAACCGATAAGATTAAATCATTAGGCTATTTCATGTATTCTACGCCAAGCAACCCATGTAATAGCTTGTAATTCATATGCTTTTAAACCTAATTCATTAGCGGTATTAACATAATCGTTTTGTATTTCTGCATATAGTTTTTTACCAATATTAGTTTTATCGGAGGTTAATCCAAAACGTTCACCTCTCCATATGTTTAAAGCATGACCATCAATACAACACGCATCAAAACCCATAATGCATTCGTAAAAGCTTTTAATCTTTTGTCCGTTTAATCGTGTCAAAATATCGTCATTAGTTACAAGCATATCATCAAGTATCGACCAAGCTTTTTCTTTCATTTTGTGATATGTTGAAACCTTAACGCTTTCAATATGTTCACCATCAAGATAAGCTTTTATCAATGCATCTGCATTATCTATATTCCTATCCCATTTATTGTTTGGGGAAAGCGCGGATATAACACCAACTACAGTTGAAAGTTTTATATCATACTTTAAAGAAATTTCTTTTGCTTGATATTGTGCGTCGCTATACCATTTCACACCATTATAAACCTCTTTTGGTGTCGCAAGCTTCCAAATCATTTCTATATTATTATTCATTTTATATTCTTTCCATTAGGTTAATTCTACTATTAGCACTTTTCAAAATGCTAATGTTAAAGTTAACTATTACTTATAATATACAATAGAAAAATCTATTATCTTTATATGCTTATCAGTTTTGGAATACTTTTTTAGCGTCTTTATAAATTTGTTAGCGCTTTCCTCACTAGAAAACTTTTTAGGCAATTCGTCGCTGTTTGGTGTAACATAATAAGCATGTTTATATTCACCCCAAGGAAATGATCCACAAACTAATCTAGTCTCATACTCAAAACCTAATGTCTTTTTGTGTGATCTAGTTATATCTGCCATTATTGCGAATGATTTTGACATTATGCTATTTCCTTTTCTAAGTTTTTATATGCGTTTGTAATTGCGTTTGCATCGTCTGTTGTCTTAACGATTTTAATGTATTTCTTTTTAGTATCGTAATGTGAAAACTCTATTTCAGTTTTTAATGATGCTTTAGTGTAATCCCCAAATTCATCAATCCATGTTTGAGTATCATTGTTATAAACAAAAAGAATATAATATGGTTTAGTTGTTGTTGTCATAGCTACCGCCCTAAATAATTAATAATACATTATCATTATTTTATATTTACACAAAAGACAATACATTTTTTTAGACAATATGAAAATAATATTCAGCTGCTTGCAACATATGCAAAACTTTGAATGTGTTATTTCAGTTTTTTGTTTATACTATATAATAGATTAAAAAAGATATTAGCATTCATGTAAAAATTAACCCGTGAGAGGCGTTGGGTTTTGTTTGGTGGTCTAACCTATGGGAATAGCTTAGAGGCTATCAGTGACGTGTTCACTTTTGTTCTAACTAGATAGTTTAATATTGAACTATATTACTTGATGATAATGGTTTAACGTTGAACTATATATTTAGCTAATGGTTTAATAGTGAATGATATTTAGGGGGTGTGGTAAAAATGTCACGTTTTCCAGGCAGGTGTGATATTTATGCATCCCTGTTGCGAAAACGACACAGTGTTGTAAATATGTCGCAAAACTACGCCTAAAACAGACCTTATTGAAGCTGTATCAGTGCTTTTATGTAACGATTACAGTAACTTACAAGATATAATACCCCCCTAGGTAGCTACTATTATTATTTTAGGGGTGGGGGGCGTGTGCCATGGGGGGGTTAGGGGGTACGTATATATGTACAAACACACAGAAGTGAATTTTAGCTTAGGTCCCCTCGTATACGTACTGGCACAAAAGTGCTACATTCTAGAAAAAACTTACAACATAATGCATTTTAGGGGTTGACTAGGGTGTTTTTATGAGTATAACTGCGGAGCAGGAGCAATACAGTTACACTTAAGTGTTTTAACTCTTAATAAAGTAATATATATAATAAAGAATAACTAAGATAAAGTTTTTACTTGTAAGTGTTACTGTGTTGCTGTATACTAATATGTATGTAACACACATAAAAGTAACAAACATAAGTGTTACACTACTGTACGTGGCGTATATTGTGTGTATTCCTCCTCATGTCTCCTCCCTCCTGCATGTAATTACGCCACGTACCTCTTTCCTTAGAAAAAAGTATTGACAATGCGTAACAAAAGAATACAACTATATGCATCAGAGAATGTTATAGAAGAGTTTTATGACGCTATAGCAGATAATGACGTAAGAAAACTACAGCGTGTACACATTCCTAAGTCTGATGTATTTTATGTAAGAACAGCTATAGAAGCAGACACTGGAGTGCGATACACTCTAGACCATGTAGAGAGAGCTATGTACCTTGAGGGTTACCTCACTAGATACGAAGTATTAGATCCTGGTAGAAAACGTGACAATGTGGGTTAAGCTAATCCTCCTTGTGCTACTATCAGGTTGTACCACTATAACCTATACAGCATCCTGTCGTGTCGATGATGACGTATGCCAGAGAAACCAAAATGCTCAGACACTTGCTATTATCGGACAGGAAGACGCGGCTCTACAGCTACTATGTGAAGATAGTAGTATTCGTAACAGTTTTAGGGACGAGTGTAGGAGCGAATGATGTTACGGGTGACTTCAGTAACAACTATCAAGACTCAAACGTAGATAGTAACAACACTGATGAGACTGTAACGAATAACTATAATGCTACGGGCGCTGGTTCAGCTGCACCTGTAATGTCAGCGATAGCCCCTACTATGATGGGTGGCGGTGGTAACGACAGTTGCTTACTACCAAGTTCAACTGGGATACAGGTAAGCATACTAGGTTTATCCTCTGGTACTATGACTCAGGATAAAGCTTGTAACCGTAGAAAGAATGCCAGGCTCTTAGGAGCACCACAACAAGTAGGTGGCCTAGGGCTACAGGTCTCAGCAATATCTATTTTGTGTCAAGACCCAGTAGTATTTAGAAGTATGATGTTAGCGAATACGCCATGCCCTATCAACGATAGTAAGACAGGGAAGTTGCTAATGGGAAAAGCGGCGATAAAGAAATACAGAGAGACTCCAGCACTTTATATAGTTGGATATGAGACAGACCAGGAATTTTGGAACACCCTGTTAAGGGTAGGAGAGGAAGATACAGATGAAGAAACCATTAAAGACGATGCTCCTAAGCTCAGTCTTAGTGAGCGTTTCCGCAGTAGCAAACGCAGAGTCGCCACCACCACCCGAATACTCAATGACGGGGCAGGAAAAGATTGATGCACTCATTGACTCTATTGGTGACATACAAGCTCGTATAACTGAATCTGCTGTTATGACTGTGGGTGCTGTAGGTTATGCGGCTATTGGTGGTGTTATTAATGATGATGCCCTTAATGATGGACTTATTACTTCATCTGAGTTGAATGCATACTTAGAAGCTAAAGAGCTTGTACTAAACCATGACTACGCTATAGCTGAGACAGCTGAGCAGATGTTTATGCAAGAACACGCGGCTAACATGAATAGTTTAGACACAGCAGTAGATAATCTTACTGCGGCAACAGCTATAGTTATGACAGCCGTTGAAGTAGCTTCTATAGCAGCTGAAGCAGATACTAAGCCTGAGCAAGTTGAATTACAGGGTATGTTAGAGACAGATGCGTACAGCCTTGACACAGCAGAAGTTAACGAGTACAATGAAGCTGTAGCCGCTGTAGAAACCTTTGCTCAACAAGCTGGTGCTTATATGGCAGCTGCAAACAATGATGACTTAACAGCTACTGTAGATAGCTATGCAGCAGCTAACAACTTTATGGTAGGTAGCTATACAGCAATTACATATACTCAGAACATAGATGAGTTTGTAATTACTTGGGGTGATTCAAGTTTTGGTACAGGTTTCCAAGGATACCTAACACCTGAGATGAAAAGCGCTTCTGATATATATGCTGCAGGTGAATACATAAATGAATATGGAGCAATGCCAACACAATGAGTTTTAGTATAGGCGGTTATAATATTAAAGGATGGATGATGGCAGTAGCTGTCCCTGTCCTTTCAACTATTTCGGGTGGTATATATTTTGGTTATGACACCCTTAACCGTTTCTATGGTGTAGAAGCTGGTGTAGGAGAATCATTAGACCGTATAGGTACACTAGATACTAAGTCAGGTGCTATGGATAAACGCATAACATCTGTAGAGACTGTAGCCCAGCGCAACCTTACTGAAGTAGATAATGAGTTAAGCAGTGAGATTATAACGTTAGACTCTTTAATCCTAACGAATGTACAGGAACTAGAAGGTAAACTCATAGTTCGTATACAAACGTTAGAACAAGCTATAGCTGATAATGATGTAAGAGGTTTAAACCAGAAGCTTGCCCAGTTAACGACTAACATGCAACAGATACTAGAACAACAGAAGCTACTACTAGACTTACGTAGTCAGGTAGATAAAGCTACAACTATAACAGATGGACTAGGTGATACTCTAGATACACTACAAACTGAAGTAGATGACATTTGGAAAGCCTATGACGAATTAGCGGATAACCCTTTATAATGGCTATTGAATACAGAGGTGAGAAGTTTGAAGGTTACAACAAACCTAAGAGAACACCTAAGCACCCAACTAAATCTCACGTAGTGTTAGCTAAAGAAGGCGATACTATTAAGATGATTCGCTTTGGTGAGCAGGGTGCATCTACTGCAGGGAAACCTAAGGCTGGTGAATCTGATAAGATGAAGAAGAAACGTGCAAGCTTTAAGGCTAGACACGCTAAGAATATTAAAAGAGGTAAGCTATCAGCGGCTTACTGGGCAGATAAGGTGAAGTGGTAATGGCAGCACCCAAGCCAACAAATATGAAGTTGTATAACCAGAAGAAAGCTCTGGCTAAGAAGAAGTTTAAAGTATGGCCCAGCGCTTATGCATCTGCTTGGCTTACTAAGGAGTATAAAAAAGCTGGGGGTAAATATAGTGGCACGACGAAAAACAAAGTCACGTAGTCAACACGTTCTTGTAGGTCGTAGAGGATTTGCTAAAGGCGGTTTAGGTAAATGGTTCGGAGAGGAATGGACAGATGTTAAAACAGGTAAAGAATGCGGTAGGTCGGGTACTTCAGAAAGTGGCAGACCTTATCCTGCGTGTCGTCCCAAAAAAGTGGCGAGCAAAATAAGTAAGAAGGAAGCGGCTAAGAAGACAGGACCTGCTAAGGTTAAGTGGTCTACTACAGCCTCAGGGAGAAAAAGAACATGAAAAAGAAATGCCCTGTATGTAAAGGTAAAGGTTGCTCCCATTGTGGAGGCAAAGGGTATCACACAAATATGAACAAAGGTGGAACTATGAATAAAGGTATGAAAGCTCTTAAGAAAGAAGCTCCTGCTGTAGCTAAGAAAATGGGTTACATGCATGGTGGTGATGCTAAAAAGATGGGTATGAGTTATGGTGGCATGACTAAGAAGCCTATGAAGATGAACAGAGGCGGTATGTGCGGTGCATCTAACCCAGCGTCTAAGCCTATGAAAAAAGGATAGACTTATGAAGGTTTATGAAAAATATAAATCTGCTCTAGAAAAACATGGTTATACAGTAGATGTAGATGGTTGTGTCTGGGACGAGCGAGGCAATCAAGCCGCTATGGAAGATAGATTCGGCAATGCCTTTTGTAATGATCCAAACGTAACAGATATTTGTAGGGCGGCTGATGTCCCTGCGGATAAGCCTAAGAAAAAGTCTAAAGCACCTGAGGGTAAGAAACGTGCTCGTACAGCCAAAGGTCACTACGTTAAGGATGACCCTAATACGCCAGAGAATGAAGCTTGGGTTGATGAGTAACAGGTTAACGGGTATGCGTAAACAGTGGTACTAAGTTACCACTAAATAAGTATAACTATCTCCGCACACAAACAAAGGAGATAGTGATGCTAAACTTTTTAGAACGTAGCTTTAAGGCTATACAAAGAACACAACAATCAAGAGCAGATCTTTGGTTACTTAACAACATGAGTAACAGAGAATTACGTGACATCGGTATTAGTCGCGGAGAGATAAGAGAGCATATAAATGGCAAGAAATCTAACCGAAAAACAAATCAAGTTTCTTGAAGTATTATTCGACGAAGCTAATGGTGATGCTGTTGCAGCTAAAGGGTTGGCAGGTTACGGGAACAACAGCAGCACTACAGCTATTGTTGAATCCCTAAAGGATGAGATAGGCGAGAAGACTCGTACCTATTTTGCCCGTTCTGCCCCTAGAGCTGCGGTTGCTATGGTAGGTGCTCTTTCTGATCCTACTGAGCTAGGCATAAAAGAAAAGATGGTTGCAGCAAAAGACTTGCTAGACCGCGCTGGACTTGGTAAAGTAGATAAAGTGGATGTCACATCAAGCGGTGGCATCTTCTATCTACCACCAAAAGAAGGCACAAACGAATAAGTATTCCAACAAGAGACCTAGGATTCTGGCAATTACCAAAGCCAACCAAGGGCAACGAAAAACAATGGCACAAAGTAGTACGTGTAACCTCAAAGATACCGTGGGGGTATGAACTAGATTCAGATAACGATAAGCTTTTATTGCCTATCGAAGATGAACTTATAGCGTTAGAGCTTGCAAAGAGACATCTTAAACAGTATAGTTATCGTGCAGTAGCACAATGGCTAAGCAAAGAAACAGGTCGCTATATATCACATATGGGACTAAAGAAGAGAATCGAAGTTGAGCAAAGACGTAGAAAAGCATCTGCAATTAAACGCAAGCTTGCCAAGTGGCTCGAAGAAACCCTTACGGAAATCGAAAAACTCGAAACCCAAGGGGTCGGGGCATACGCAGAGTCCGATAGAAGCAGTTGAACAGATAGATACTCCAAGGGAGACTGTTCCTGCTCAAGTAGTTTCTCCTGAGTATGATGAGGACTTAGCACAAGAGATAGTGTTCAAGCCTAACCCCGGCCCCCAAACTTCTTTTCTGAGTTCATCAGAGAGAGAAGTACTATATGGCGGCGCAGCTGGTGGAGGTAAATCGTATGCCATGTTGGCTGACCCTCTACACGGACTAAATGATCCTAACTTCTCAGGGCTACTTGTACGTCATACTACAGAAGAGCTTAGAGAGTTAATACAGAAGAGTCAAGAATTATATCCTAAAGCTATACCGGGTATTAAATGGTCAGAACGTAAGTCACAGTGGACTTCACCTAGGGGTGGCAGACTGTGGATGTCTTACTTGGATAAAGACACAGACGTTACAAGATACCAAGGACAGGCGTTTAACTGGATAGGCTTCGACGAACTTACACAATGGTCAAGTCCTTACGCTTGGGATTACATGAGATCACGTTTACGTAGTTCAGCAAAGAACTTAGGTTTGTACATGAGAGCTACTACCAACCCAGGTGGCAGCGGTCACCAGTGGGTTAAGAAAATGTTTATTGACCCTGGACCATCTAACGAGCCTTTCTGGGCTACTAATGTTGAAACAGGTGATACTATTACGTACCCTGTGGGACACAGTAAAGCGGGACAACCATTATTCAAACGTAGGTTTATACCTGCATCACTATTTGATAACCCATATCTCTCTGAGGCAGGTGACTATGAAGCAATGCTACTGTCACTACCAGAGCACCAAAGAAAACAACTCTTAGAGGGTAACTGGGATATTAATGATGGAGCCGCTTTCCCAGAGTTTGACAGAACCAAACATGTCGTTGACGCTTTTGAAGTTCCCGAAAGCTGGGCTAAGTTTAGAGCTTGTGACTACGGCTACGGATCTTATACAGGAGTTATCTGGTTTGCTGTTGCACCAGACGAGCAGCTCATTGTTTATAGAGAGTTATATTGTTCTAAGGTTACAGCTACAGATCTAGCTGTTATGATCTTAGACTTAGAGAAAAAAGATGGTGGTATGAGATACGGGGTGCTAGACTCTTCTTTGTGGCACAACCGTGGCGACACGGGGCCATCACTAGCTGAGCAAATGATTATGAAGGGTTGTCGATGGCGACCATCTGATCGCTCTAGAGGCTCACGTGTCGCAGGTAAAAACGAAATACATAGAAGGTTACAGGTAGATGAGTTTACTGAGAAGCCTAGATTAGTATTTATGAATAACTGCACAAACACTATAGCGCAGATACCAAGTATTCCTCTGGATAAAAGAAACCCAGAAGATGTAGACACTCACGCAGAGGATCACTTATATGATGCTTTACGTTATGGTGTTATGACACGTCCACGCAGCAGCATTTGGGACTTTAACCCAGCAACACAACGCACAGGCTTTCAAGCTAGTGATACAACATTCGGGTATTAATAAATGGCAGAACAAGAAGAAATGTTTGAAACAGATGAAGTCGTAGCTGCAGAAGACAGTACGGATAACATCTTTGAACAAAAAGATAGTGTAGTAGCTTTTGTACAAGAGCGATACAAACGAGCAGAAGATGCACGTTACTCAGATGAACAACGCTGGTTAAAAGCTTACCGAAACTATAGGGGCTTATACGGCAAGGATGTACAGTTTACCGACACAGAAAAGTCACGTGTGTTTGTTAAGGTTACTAAGACTAAGACTCTTGCTGCGTATGGGCAGATTGTAGATGTACTATTTGGTAACAACAAGTTCCCATTATCTGTTAACCCTTCTGTATTACCTGATGGTGTAGCAGAAGCAGTACATATTAATATAGATCCTAAAGCTCAAGCTGCAGGTGATGCACTAAAGCCTGTAACTGAAGATAAAGCTTCGGGTTCTTATCTTCTTAATGGTGATACTACACTAAAACCTGGTGAGACTCTTATGGACTTACAGGCACGAATGGGTGGTTTAAACAGTAAGTTAGAAGCTGTATCAGATAAAATTATTGAGGGTGATGGCACTACACCATCCACAGTATCCTTCCACCCAGCTATGATCTCAGCTAAGAAGATGGAAAAGAAAATCCATGACCAGCTGCAAGAATCAGGTGCTTCTACACACTTACGCTCTATGGCGTTTGAGATGGCATTACTTGGCACAGGTGTTATGAAGGGTCCTTTCGCAGTAGATAAAGAATACCCTAACTGGAATGATGATGGCGAGTATGATCCATTAGTTAAGACAGTACCAGAATGTAGCCATGTTTCATCTTGGGACTTCTACCCAGACCCAGAAGCTAAGTCTATGAATGATGCAGAATATACTGTTGAACGTCATAAGATGTCCCGTACGCAATTACGTTCGTTAAGAAGTCGTCCTTACTTCATGTCTGACTCAGTTCAGATGGCTGTAGATAAAGGCCCTGACTACGTACAGAAGTATTGGGAAATGACTATGGAGGATGATGATACACAACCGTCCTCTGAGCGTTGGGAAGTATTAGAGTTCTGGGGTTTTGTAGATATAGAAATACTTGAAGAACACGGCGTTAAGATACCCAGCGAGTTGAAAGACTTAGATGAGGTTAACTGTAACGTTTGGACATGTAACGGTGAAGTACTACGATTTGTACTAAACCCATTCAAACCTACACGTATTCCTTACTATGCTGTTCCTTACGAGCATAACCCTTACAGCTTCTTTGGCGTAGGTATTGCTGAAAATATGGATGATACACAGACATTAATGAATGGCTTTATGCGTATGGCTATTGACAACGCTGCACTATCTGGTAATCTTATTATAGAAGTAGACGAGACCAATTTAACACCGGGACAAGACTTATCTGTATACCCGGGCAAGGTCTTCCGCAGGGCTGGGGGTGCACCTGGACAAGCCATCTTTGGTACTAAGTTCCCAAATGTTGCACAAGAAAATATGCAACTCTTTGATAAGGCACGAGTACTAGCAGATGAGAGTACAGGCTTCCCTAGCTTTGCACATGGTCAAACAGGTGTGTCAGGCGTTGGACGTACAGCCTCAGGTATTAGTATGCTTATGTCTGCTGCTAACGGTTCTATCCGTACCGTAGTTAAAAACGTGGATGACTATTTACTTCGCCCACTAGGTAAAGCATTCTTCTCTTTCAACATGCAGTTTGACTTTGATGAACAAATACGGGGTGACTTAGAAGTACATGCATCAGGTACTGAAAGCTTAATGGCTAACGAAGTAAGATCCCAGCGCTTAATGCAGTTCTTACAAGTTGCACAGAATCCAGTACTAGCTCCTTTTGCTAAGATGGATTATATTATACGAGAGATTGCTAAGTCTATGGATCTTGATCCTGACAAGGTTACTAACTCTATGGCTGACGCTGCTATACAAGCTGAGATCCTCAAAGGCTTCCAGCAACCAGCACAGCCCCCAGAAGCACCTGAGGGTGTACCAGCACCTGAGGGAGGTCAACAAGCGCCACAGACACCTCAGGGAGGCGTACAGGACACGTCAGGCGGTGGTGGTGGACAGATAGGTATGGGAACAGCACCAGTACCAGGAGAACAAGGATTTAGTGGTAATGTCGCTTAATACCTTTGTAAACAATACAGCTATGTGGGAAGCGTTCATCTCTGAGTTAGATGAGCGTATTTCTACACAACAGCGCAGTATGGAAACAGTTACAGATACTGCTGAACTATACAGGCATCAAGGTGCTATACGCGCTCTGCGTCAACTTCAATACTTGAGGGATAAAGTAAATGGATGAACAAACAAGAATGGCTTTTGCACTGGGCGGTAGCGTAGATTTAGATACAGTACCAGACAACACAAAGGGTATTGACCCTGTGTCAGGTAATGAAGTTCCCATAGGTTCTACCCCAAAAGAGGTTCGTGACGATATACCTGCACAACTAAGTGAGGGTGAATATGTCGTACCTGCTGACGTAGTACGTTTCTATGGTGTTAGATACTTCGAGAATTTACGAGCTAAGGCTAAATTTGGTTATCAAGATATGGCCGAGAATGGACGTATTGGTGGTGAGCCTGTAGATGAATCTGATGATAACATGATGTTTGATATATCTGAACTAGAAATAGAAGATGATGGTGAGCCTATTGCAATGGCTGATGGTGGTTATGCTCTTTCTCCTGGTGATGAGGGCTATGCTACTATGGGTGCGCTGGGCTTAGGTATTGAGGGTATTACTGCAGGTTATGGATCAGAAGGTAGTACATCTGCAGGTGGTGCACCTACTGTAGAAGTACGTACCTACGTTAATGAGGCTGGACACACTATTTATATTACATTTATTAATGGTGACCCTCAAACGTCTATACCTGCAGGATATACACTACAAGAAGAAACTACTGCAGACACTACAACTACTGCGGCTACTACAGCACAACCAGAACCTCAAGTTGTAACTCCTAGGGGTCGTGATAGAAGTAGTACACCAATGCCAACACCAAAGGCTATCAATTATAAAGAACTTACTACCGAAGAGATTTCTAAGATGTTAGAAGATCAAACGTCTGCTAAGTCTACTGCTATATCTATAGGTGCTGGGGCTATTAATCCTGTACTAGGTCTATTAGTGAAGGGTGCTATGATGGATAGCGCTAGAAGATTAGAGAACGAGATAGAACGTAGAATTGCTTCAGAAGAATATGCAGGAGATAAACAGGTTCTTGAAGATATGTTAAAAGCATCTAAGGAAGGTAAACCTGGTCTTATACAGAAAATATTCGGTGCAGTAAAAGATGCATTTGTACCAGAGACACAAGAAGAAGCCGATGCACTAGAGATAGCTATGCAGATGGATACTGGTGATGTAACACAGTTTGAAGGTGATATAAATCTAGATGTAGATCCTATCATTAAAACTGAATCAACTGTACCTACAGAAGCAGAAGTAATAGCTCCTACAACAGGTAAAGTATCTACATATGTAGATCCTGTAACTAGAGAAGAAACAAAGTTTGAATCTTATGGTCAGGTTACAAGAAATGGTGTGTATGCTGGTGATGGCTTTGAATGGTACGAGATGGATGTAAAAGGCCGAGATGGCGCACCTGTCTTAGGTAGACGATACACAGGTGAAGGTGAAGACAATAACTTAGGTCAAGACACTATTATAGCAACTGAACTTGGTTATGGACAACCAGAAGACAGAGAAGTATTTGTAAAGATAGCTGATATATCTCTGAAAGAAGGTAGTGAGTTTGCATCTAAACCTGGCTCAGCAAATGATGGAGATTTCTTAGAGTTCTTAAAGACAGGAAGCTTTGGCGCTAGTGAATCTTATGCAGATCAAGAGGGTAAAGACTTTACTCCAACGCTTACATATGGAGATGCTTTAGCGAAAGTCAAAGATACAAAACCTTATGTACCAGAGACAGTAGATACAGGACCTTCGTCTACTTATATACCTATAAGCCCTGAGTTAAAGAATGAGATGAGTGATGCCGTTGATAGTGCAGCTATATCATTCCAAGAACAGATGGAAGTTAATCGTAAGCGTATAGCAGAGATTGAGGCTAATGAAAAGAGAAGAGCAGAAGAACAGGCTGAGGCTGCTAGACAAGCTCAGGCTGCTGCAATAGCGGCTGAACAAAAACGTGATAGTGAACGTACTGTAGTTACACCATCTCAAGCCGCGTCTGTAAGTGATGTCACTATAAAAAATCGTACAGATAGTAGTGGTAAGTCAGCAGGGCAAACAGGTTATACAAGTGCTCTGAGAGAACGTAAAAATAAACAACAACAAGCACAAAAGTCAGCTAGTGCTTTTACAGCTAGTAAAGTTGCAAGTTACAAACCCGGAAAGAGTTTTAGCGGTGGGTTTAAAAAAGGTGGATTAGTAAAGAAACCAAAGAAAAAATAAATATCTATAAGGTATCAAAATAACAATAAGGCTACCCAGCTTCGGCTGGCCCCATCATAAGGAATACAACATGATACAAGAACCACAAGAAACTACGCCGATTAAAACTTCATCGGCTTCTCATCAAAGAAATGATGCACGTGTTAAGCGTGATCAAGAAGAACTAGAGGCACTGCTAAAGCAAGCACGTGGCGAGACAGATGAAACAGAAGAAGTTGTTGAGGCGAAACCCAGTAGCGAAGATCCTGTCGAACCCAAAGTTCAGACAGAGAGTAGTACCAAACAAGAAGAAGAACCCGAAGGTGAAGCACAAGAAGATGATGCTGAGCTAAGTGCTGAAGAAAAAACCTTCAAGCAACGCTACTCTGATATACGCCGACACATGCAGGATAAAGAGAAAGACTTTAGTGCTAAGCTTGAGAAGCTAGAAAAACAACTTGATCTTGCAGCAAAGAATGAGCTTGTACTCCCTAAGTCAGAAGAAGAGATTGATGCATGGGCTAGAAAATACCCAGACATTGCAGGTATTGTAGAAGCCATTGCGGCAAAAGAAGCTGATAAGAAGTCATCTACTTTAGATGCTAGGCTTGCTGAGATAGAAGAGTTACGCTCTACTGCAAAGCGAGAGAAGGCTGAGGCAGAGTTACTAGGTATGCACTCTGACTTTATATCTATCAGAGAGGATGATGCTTTCCACACATGGGCAGACAATCAACCTAAGTGGGTACAAGATGCTCTCTATGAAAATGTAGATGATGCTAAATCTGTATCTCGTGTTATTGACTTATACAAATCTGATATGGGTATTACTAAAAGTAAAACGTCTTCATCAGATAAAGGCGCAGCGAGTTCTGTAAAGAGTAAACGCTCAGCCGCACCAGAGCCAGAAGACAGTTCATCTTACTTACGTGAGTCACAAATTGCTAAGATGAGCATTAAAGAATACGAGAAGCGTCAAGAAGAAATTATGGACGCTCAACGTAACGGTAAATTTATTTACGATTTATCAAAGAAATAGTTGACATCTGTTTAAAGATGGATACAACTAGGTGCATGTACAGGTTACTTGAACTGCCTGTACATGCTTATAACTAAGCTCTATCCACAAAAAAGAACTACCTCAGACTAAAGGCCCAGCGCTTAACGGATGGCAATCCCTAAAGCAAAGCTGACTACCCTATTAAGAAGAGCCTCTTTAGTTGGTATGAAGCGTATAATGTCACGCCATATCTATAAGGAGATTACACAATGGCTATTACTTCCGCAAGTGGTGGATTTAACGGAAACTTTTCCCCAATTATCTACTCAAAACAAGCACAGATCGCACTTCGTCGTGCAGCTGTAGCTAACGCAATCACTAATAACTCTTACTTTGGTGAGATTGCAAACCAAGGCGATGTTGTTCGCATTCAGAAAGAACCAGATGTAACTGTAAACGCTCTTGAGCGTCACACAGCTATCTCTGTTGAAAAGTTGAATGATGAAGACTTCTCTTTGACTATTGACAAAGCTAACTACTTTGCGTTCAAGATGGATGACATCGAGGATCAATTCTCAAATGTTGACTACGTTAGCTTAGCTGCTGACCGCGCAGCGTTTAAGATGGCAGACTCAATGGATGCAGACGTTTTATCTTATATGTCAGGTCACACAACTGCAGGTGCTTATATTACTGCAACAGCAGGTGATGCACAGCATGACACAGCTGGAAACCTAACAGGTGAGTTTTTAACTGCTAACCATTTGGATGCAACGGACTTCGGTTCTTTGGGTTCAGCTGACTCTGCTTCAACAGCATATGCTAATGGTGATTCAATCCCATTGGCTCCACGTCTTCCAGGCGCAACAGCGTTGTCTACAGCGACTGTTTCACCTTTGACAGTGGTTGCTCGTATGGCACGTCAAATGGATCAAGCAAATGTTGACTCAAGAGGTAGATGGCTGGTATTAGACCCGGTATTTATTGAGATGCTCAAAGACGAAGATTCACGTATGTTGAATGCTGACTTCGGTGGAGCAGGTCTACAAAACGGCTTGGTCTTAAACAACCTACACGGCTTCCGTATTTACCAATCTAACTCACTACCTGCAAAAGGTACAGGGGCTGGAACTTCTGGTGCATTAGCACAAGACGTAAACTTTGGTGTTATCGTAGCTGGACAAGACGATGCTGTTGCTTCTGCTGAGCAGATCAACAAGGTCGAGAACTACCGTGACCCAGATTCATTCGCTGACATTGTTCGCGGTATGCATCTTTACGGGCGCAAAATTCTTCGCCCAGAAGCATTAGTCACAGCGCACTACAACGCTGCGTAATAAAACACTATTAGAGAGTCCCTTAATTGGGGCTTTCTATTTGTCTTATAAACCCATATAAAAGGATTCATATTATGGCTTTTATCGCCGATACCGTTTTTGATAATGGGCTTACAGTAGTAGATACTAACGGTACTCGTTTAGATATTTGCTCTAGTGAGCCTACAACTTATTCAGCGGCTACTTCTTCTCTAACGTTAGGTAATGCTACTGTAAACACAGGTTCTCCGCAAAATGGTGCAACTGATGGTAGACGTGTAATCATACCTGCAATTACTGCTGGTACTGTAACAGGTACAGGAACTGCAGCATTCTGGGCATTAACAAATGGCTCAAATACTTTGTATGCTACTGGTTCTTTAAGTTCTTCTCAAGGAGTTACTACAGGTAACACTTTCTCATTAGACGCAGTATCTATTACTATACGTGACGCTTAGTAGAAGTTAATTAGGTGGCTGATCATAATTTAAGGGCAAGTGGCTACGCCATATATGGAACTTCTGTCTACGGACAGGAGCAATATGGTGGTCATGTACGCTCTGAAGTTGAGGTCAGCCAACCTCTACTAGTAAAAGTTTTAAGTGCAGACAATGTTACAGCTAACTCTGAATTAGCTATACCTACACTAGAACAGAATCATAGTCTACTATCTGTAAGTGTTACAACTAACTCTGAAGTAACTACATCTACATTAGAACAGGTTCACAATCTATTATCTGTAAGTGTATCTTCTAACTGTCAAGTAACCACACCTACAATAGAACAAGATCATAGTTTACTACCTGTAAGTAACTCTTCTAATTCTGAAACAACTGCAGGTATACTAAGACAAGATCATAATTTATTACCTGTAAGTTTATCTTCCAACTCTGAAGTAATTAATCCAGACTTAGATGAGCTTAATATATTAGACGCTAATGACGTGTCTTCTGTTACTACTCTAACAATACCAAGTGTAGGTCAGGTACACAACGTAAGCCCTGTCTCAGTAGAGGCTAACGCTGAGTTCAACTCTCCAGAATTAAACGAGAGCCACACACTACTAGCAACAAGCTTTAGTACTAATGCTGAAGTAAGTTCACCTGATATTAGCGAAAACAATGAGTTACTATCTGTATCTGTTGCAACAAGTTCAGAAACACTTGCAACAAATATAACTCAGTTACATGTTGTAACTTCTGTACTAGCGGAAGCAGACGCTGAAACAGATCAGGCTACTATAACACAGTTACATGTACTTGATGCAAGTGACACAGAAGTAAACACTACTACATCTACAGTAGGCTTTAATCAGCTACACGTACTAGAACCTGTTAATGTTACATCAGGTATATCCCAAGTTAATAACCCTGATGTAGACGAACTTAATATACTAGATGCTGAAGACATAAGTTCTTCAACTGCCTTAGTAATACCCTTTATTAATCAGTTACATAATATAAGTGCTAATGATTTAGAAACTTCTAATGTACCTGAGACTTCATCACCTGATGCAGTTATTAAAATTATATTCTTAGCTGATAGCGTTGAGTCTACAACACCAGAAGTATCTTCGCCTACTGCCACTGGAAACAATAACTTAAACGGTGTAAGCGTAGAAACAGATACTGAAACTAATGTAGTATCTATAGCCCAACATCAAGTTTTAACTGCTACTACTACCCAGACTAATACTGAAACTGCATCCGCAACTATATTACAGTTGCATGTTGTAGATGCAGATGATACAATAAGTAATACAGAAACAAGCTTACCTATAGTAACTCAGTTACAAGTTTTAGGTGCTGAAGATATATCTGTTACTCCCGAAGTAACGTCAGCTTTAGCTAGAAACTTAGAGCCTATAGATCAAGACACTAGGTTTACAATACATATACCTTCAGAAAATAAAGTAGTGACAGTAGCCTCTCAAGATTATAGTAATAACGTATTAGTACTTCATGAGAATAGAAACTTGTTAATACTAGCGGATAGGATTGCAGCATAATGAAATGGCCTTTCAAAGACCCCGACGAAATACTAGATTACTCAGTAGATTGGTCAAGATTCTTAGACACTCATTCAATAGAGGCGGTAGCTTGGTCAATAAAAAATGCTGATGGTACTAAGACAACAGTATCTGCAGGTGAAACAGTAGACGGGCTTACCCTATACCAACAAACCAATACAGCCACTGTAGCTACAGCTAGATTTGGTGCAGGTACAGCTAATAAAACATATAAGATAACATGTGCAGTTACATTTAACACTTCGTTAGTATCAGAGCGTGTTATTCAGCTACCAATCAAGGAACGATAATCATGGCATATGACTATTTAGAATTAGTTAATGATTTAAATCGTAGGGTTAATGAAACTGAACTTAGTTCTAGTAACTTTGCAGATGCAACAGGTTTTTATAATACAGCTAAAGATGCTATAAACTCTTCTATTAGGTTGCTAAATCAGGAACAGTTCCAGTGGCCTTTTAATTACCTAGAGCAAGAAGATGTATTAACTGCAGGTGACATGAGGTATGATATACCTTACAATGCTAAGACAATAGATTACAATACATTTAGAATAAAACGAAATGCTACCTTAGGTAATACAACAGTTACACTAAAAGTAATGGATTACGAAGAGTACCTCTCTAAGTACGTAGATAGTGAGTACAATGAAGATACAAGTATTCGTACAGTACCTACACATATTGTAAGAGCGCCAGGTAATCAGTATATAGTATATCCTTCTCCTGATAAGAACTATGAACTTATATATGAAATGTATTCTCTTCCAGTTGACCTTATACTACACTCAGACGTACCTTCCGCACCAGAAGCATATCGTCATATAATAGTTGATGGTGCAATGTATTATGTTCAGACATTTCGTAACGATAATCAATCAGCACAGATGTCTCTTCAAAAGTTTAATGAAGGTGTTAAAAACATGAAGGCTATATACATAAATAGATTTGAATATTTATATGATAAGAGGGTGCACTTTTAATGGCTACAGGTTGGGAAGCATTTCCACTTGAGTTAAACGGTGGTCTAGTGAGTAACATGTCACGGTTACAGCAAGGGCTTAAAGCCCCTGGTTCTGCTAGAACATTAATAAACTTTGAACCCTCCGTTAAGGGTGGGTATCGTCGTATCAACGGCTTTAATAAATATACTAGTAGTTATATACCTGCATATGGCTCTCCTGTAGTGCAAGGAAGTTCTCAATCAGGTACATCTATTGTTATAGCTAACATGTTTGTAAATGTTGCACCAAGCTCTACCTTTCAAATAGCAGGGGTATCGGGTACATATACTGTAGCAAGTAGTTCTTTTAGTAATACAAATAAAGAAACTACACTGACGATTACACCATCTTTAGCTAGTTCACCAGCAGATAAAGCAGCTATAACATTTAGCAATAAGACAAGCAAAACAGAAGGCTTACATTTCTTCGTAGATACAGCTAATAGTGTTAATACTACTTTAGCATACAGAGATGGTAATTTATATTCTTCAACAGGTTCTATATTTACTAATCAAAGTGCGCCCAACTATGGTTCTACTAATGTAAAAACATCAGGTCAATCAGGTTCTACTTTAATAGTACAAGGGTTTACATCCGACACAGATGTTGCTAGGATAGGGGATACGTTTACTGTAGCAGGTATTGAAAAAGTTTACACAGTCTTATCAGCACCTGCTATAAGCTCTGGTCATGGGACTATTAGTATATACCCTGCCTTGGCTTCTTCTCCTGCTGACACAGCAGTAGTAACGTTCATTGGTCGAGCAATGTCTGGTGGTACTAAAGCTAGGTTTGTAGACTTTAACTATGATGGTACAGAACGTACAGTAATGGTTGACAGTACTAACTACCCTATTACTTGGGGAACTAGTGAAGGTCTTAAAGTATTAGATAGTACGTCAGACATACTAGGTTCTGAAGTAGTAGCTTCTTTTAAAGATCATCTATTTTTTGGTAAAGGTTCTAACTTAGTATTCTCTGCACCTTTTTCACAAAACGATTTTACTTCGGGTAATGGAGCAGGTTCTGTTAGATTACCTTCACGTATTACTGGTCTGGTAACATTCCGTGATAAACTAATTATATTTACTAACTCAAGCATACATCAACTTACAGGTACTACCTCTGCATCATTTCAATTAGCAGAAATATCAGAAGACTTAGGTTGCTCAGAACCTGACACTATACAAGAAGTAGGTGGTGATATTATGTTTCTGGGACGTGACGGTCTAAGGTTTTTAGGTGCTACTGCTCGTATTGGTGACTTCAACTTATCTTTAGCATCTCGTAATATACAAGATAATATAACAGAGTTCTCAACTTCTTATGCAGATGTAGTATCTTTAATAGTTAGAAGTAAATCTCAGTATCGTATTATGGGGTTTGCATCAGGACAACTAGAAGCTGCGTCTGAAGGTTATATAGGTACACAGTTCGCTGACCAAGATGCTTCTAGTTTTTCATGGTCACAGACTAAAGGTATTAAGGCGTATCGTACAACATCCGCTATTTCAGATAGTTCTGAAGTTACATTGTTTGTAGGGGAAACAGGTTATATCTACAGGTTAGAAACAGGTAATACCTTTGATGGTTCTGTAATACCAGCAAGTCTTTTTACACCTTTTATATCTGTTAATGATCCTAAGATAAGAAAGACATTGTTTAAAGCTACTACTTACTACGATCCAGAGGGTGATATAGACGGTAACTTAACTTTTAAATATGACTTTCAAAGACCAGAGGTAATACAACCCTTGTCAGGTGGTGGTAACTTTGCTATATTTGGTAATGCAATATATGGAAATGTTAGCTATGGTGGTGATCCAGAAACAGTTATTGAAACTAATACAACAGGTTCATTCTTTACAGTTTCATTACAGTACGAGTTCACAACAGCAGGTAATCCACCTTTTATAGTAGACACAGTTCTACTTGAATACTCTAACAACGATAGGAAATAGAAATGGGTACAGGTTATACACGCAACGACTCAACCAACAACATAGCAAACGGAAACGTAATTAATGCTTCTGATTTAGATGGTGAGTTTGATGCAATCCAAACAGCCTTTAGTACCTCTGGACACACTCATGATGGTACTGCCGCAGAAGGTGGAGCTATTAGTATCGTTGGCCCAGCGCAGGAGTTTAGAGCAGATGGATCAGCTTGGTATCCTAAAACAGATGCTACTTATGACTTAGGTAAAGCAGCCGCTTCTTTTGATGTAGCTTACGTTGAGTCAATTAACTTAGCTGGTACAGCAATAACTGCTTCAGCATCGGAGTTAAACAAATTAGATGGTGTAACCGCATCGACTACTGAACTGAATAAATTAGATGGTGTAACAGCTTCAACTACAGAGATAAACTATATAGATGGTGTTACATCTAATATACAGACACAACTAAACAATAAGCAAGCCGCAGATTCTAATATAGTATCAGATGCTAACTATGTAAGAACAGATCAAAACTTTACTAATGCTGATCATACAAAGCTAAACAGTATAGAAACATCTGCTACTGCTGATCAAACAGCATCAGAGATTAGAGCATTAGTTGAGTCTGCTACAGACAGTAATGTCTTTACGGATGCAGACCATACTAAACTTAATGGTATAGAAGCGAGTGCTACTGCAGATCAAACCAAAGCTGATATAGAAGGCCTTGGCATTGATGTTCCAGCAACTAATCTTACAGGAACAATCCCAGCGGCTCGTTTATCTACAGCAACAACACAAGCTGAAAGCGATGATAGCACTAAGATAGCTACAACAGCTTATGTAGTTGATAAGATCACAACACTTATTGGTGGCGCACCAAGCACACTCAATGATCTTAATGAATTAGCGGCGGCTATTAATGATGATGCTAACTATAATTCCACACTCACAACAGCATTAGCTACAAAGTTACCTAAATCTGGTGGCACTATGACAGGCGATGTCCTGTATAATGATAACATCAAGGCTAAGTTTGGTGCTGGGTCTGACTTACAGATTTACCATGACGGGTCTAAATCATACATAACAAATACTACGTCTACCTCAATGGAAATTGAAGCAACCGCTGGAGATTTAATTCTTCGAGGTAACGACAATGTTTATATCCAGTCTGGATCAACTGATGAAACATTCTTTAAAGCTACTGTTAACGGTGCGGCGGAGCTATATTACGACAACTCACAAAAACTAGCCACAACATCAACAGGGGCATCAATAACAGGTTCATTAGCGGTTAGTGACGCATCAACAACAAGAACAAATTTAGACGTAGATCAAGCTGGTTCAGCACTGGCATTTGCAATAGCACTCGGTTAGGATAGAAACAATGGCAAACACATTTAAAAATTATACAAGTGCATCGGTAGGTACAGGTGCTACAACTACATATACAGTACCCAGTTCAACTACATCGGTGATGATCGGATGTAACTTATCTAATAGAACAACATCTCAAATCAAAGTAGATGTCCAAGCGGCAGGGGTTTACTTAGTTAAAGATACTCCCATTCCTTCTGGTTCAGCACTCTCAGTCTTAGACGGTAAGATTATCCTAGAGACGACTGACACTGTAATCGTAACAAGTGACACAGCATCAAGTTGTGA
>Ga0222717_10000649_pt1 | contig 29678 bp, 21 predicted proteins | sample C33_18DmetaG_FD_165053 | JGI IMG/M metagenome (GOLD analysis project Ga0222717, IMG submission 165053) | Estuarine water microbial communities from San Francisco Bay, California, United States - C33_18D | ecosystem: Environmental > Aquatic > Marine > Unclassified | place: USA: California... | reverse complement strand
GACACTTAAAATTTTTAGATGAAATAGAACAATATCCAAAACTCTGCGTAGTAGCAGGGGATGAATTCAGAGAATATCAACCTGGAGCATTTAAATGGAGATTGTTGGATTTAACAATAAGAGTATATATTAGTGATGAAAATGATACTCAAGAAACACTAGCATTATTACTAGAAGATATTGAAAGTATTATAGATGATAATGATAGTTTAATGTATGACGACACAGTCGATCCAAGTCTAAGTACAACTTCTTTAACAATAGGAAGTATAAGTACTGATGAGGGAGTTATCGCTCCTTTAGGAATTGGAGAAATGACAGTCAGAGTACGATATTAGGAAACAGGTAAGGCACATAAATATGTAGCCGCACCCTTTCCATTATAAAACGGAGAAAGCAAAATGGCTTTAAATTTATCGAGAAATACGAAAGTATTTGTCAGCTCTGTAAATGGAGTACACGCAAGTGGTGGGTCAGTTAAAACTGTTGATGTAATAGCAGGAACAAATTCTGGTCATGCTGTAGGTGATGTATTAACCTTTGCAACAACAAATGGATCTGGAACAGGATTTAAGTGTATTGTCGCCGCAGTTAATAGTGGTGCAGTTACTGAAGTTTATATCCCGAATAATTTTCGAGGAGCAGGATACGCAGATAATAACACTGTTACTTCAACAGCTTCTACTGGAAGTGGTGCAGATGGGCTTGTATTAACTATTAATGGTGTTACAAGCACTACTACTACTGATAACTCAAGAGTAGCAACAGGACTATTTAAGGGTAATGGTACTCATGATGGCAATGCAGCCGCTAAAAAAATCAACACCTTTAGAATTGGTGTTTTAGATGGTTATAGTTTCTCACAAGGAAGTGAAAGCACAGACGTTACAATTAACGAAGCTGGTGCCTTCCCTAACCGTGGGTCAAAACGATTCAATGACTCTTTACCACCTGCAGAATGGTCTTTCGGTACATACGTACGACCTTTCAAGCATGGTACAGCTAGTTGGAGAGAAACAGGCGACATGGATATGGTAGAAAATATTCTTTGGTCTTCTATAGCAGGTAAAGATATCTGTGATGGTGCTTTAAGTGGTGACTCTAATCCAGCAGTTACTTTAACTAGCTCATCAGGAATTATAGATTTCGCAGGATCAGATCATCATGAATTATTGAAACTTTCAATATTCTTTGCTCTAGAAAATACAACTTATCGTTTGAATCAAGCTCAAGTAAATCAATGCGAGATTGACTTCTCAATTGATGGTATTGCTCAATTAACATGGTCTGGAAACGCAACAACAATTGACCAAGTTTCAACAGCAATTGAAGATCCTTCAAAAGTTCTTCATGCAAAACCAGCAGGATCAGACACTTCAGTTACAACTGCTACTTATGTAGAAGGTTATAACTATGCTGATTGTACTGGACCAGACGACGCTGATTACTTAAGAAACAAACTGTCAACATTAACACTTGCTGCAGCCGCTCAAGGTGGTGGTGCAGTTTCTGGTGGTTTAGATGCAAGAACATATGATATTAACATTACTGGTGGTTCTATTACTATCGCTAATAACGTAACATATGTAACACCTGAAACACTAGGTATTATTGACAAACCGATTGGATCTTTTACAGGATCTAGACAGATTACTGGTAACTTAACATGTTACTTGGATACAAAATCAAATGGTTCTAACCAATTACTTACAGACTTAGCTGGTGCAACCGACTTAGTTAGTAACGTATTTGATATGAGCTTATTCATGGGGGGCGCTTCAAGTGCTGTACCAGTTGTTGAGTTTAGTATTCCAAAAGCACATATGACAGTACCAACAATCGAAACTGGCGATCTGATTTCTACTTCAGTAGAATTCTCAGCTCATGGAAGTGACCTATTAACAGGTGATGAAATGACTGTAGTTTATAAGGGTTTAACAACTCACTCAGATACTCAGTACACAACAGACAATACTGTATAACAATGACAACGTACAACTTTCTACGAGAAAGTAAAGTACACCTCGTACATGGAGGAAGCCGTTACTTATTGGTAACGGCTCCCAACGTGTCGTTCTCACAAACATTTGCGGAAGATGCATATGAAGTAAAGACTTTGCACGATCAGACAAAGATGTTTCAGGGAACAAGTATAACAAAAGCAAACCCTGCTAGTTTCAGCTTCTCAGTATATTTAACAACAGAGAAAGATGAAACAATAGTAAAAGCACTTTTAACTGATTATGATGCTACAGAAGGACAAACAAGAGTTAACTCTTTTGACCTTTATATTGTAACAGGGGAAAGCACTTTTAAGTTAAATGAATGTGTCATTACAAATGGCGATTTCAACTTAGCTAAAAACTCACCACTAACTTTGAATGTTTCAGGACAGGCAAGTAAGTTAGAGAGAGTAGGAAATGCTTCTTATTCACTACCAAGTTCTTTGGTTAGTGCTAGTTCGACAAGAACTCCCATCACAAACATTATAGATGTTGAAGTAAGTGGATCAGATGTTTCAAGCATCATATCTGCTACATTAAGTGTTCAAAATGAAATACAATGGACACCTTATGAAACATTACATAATAGTCTTTCAGTTACAAATGCTTCAAACGCAATGTACCCTTCTGAGTTTACTCTTGGAAGAAGAGTTGTCTCGGGTAATATAGTACAATATATTACTAGCGATAACTCTAGTACTGTGCAAAGTTTTAATACAGACACTAGTGTTCGTATTAAAACAATCGTCAATGGCAGTACATTCTTAGACGCAAACTTAGCAAATTGCATGTTTACTAAAAGAATGGCTCAAGGCGAAGTATTTACGCAGACTTTTGACTATCGTTTGATAGGCAATCCTGCAAATTTATCAACCGTTATAACATATTAGGAGATATAACACCATGGATTTAAAATCATTACTAGTAGATAGTAAAACTACTTGGGTAGAATTCCCAGGATTACTCGGATTTGAAGTAGAACTTGCAAATCTATCAAGAAAAGAATTAACAAACCTTCGTAAAAAATGTACAATTAATAAATTTAATCGTAAAACTCGTCAATTTGAAGATGAATTAAATGATGAAAAATTTATTATTGAATTTACAAGATCAACAGTTAAAAATTGGAAAGGACTGCAATTAGGTTATTTACAAGACTTACTACTTGTAGATCTTAAAGGGCAAGACGCTGAAGCTGAAATGGAATTCTCAGAAGAAAATGCTCAGCAATTAGTTGAAAATTCTTCAGAATTCGATAACTGGCTCAATGAGGTAGTCTTTGACTTAGAAAATTTTCGCAACGAAGAACAAGGAAAAGTTACAAAAGAGACTCCAAGTATTTCTTGACAACAAAGATGTAGGAATGACCAAGGATCAATACTTGGAAATGATGGAGCAAATGGGGGAAGATCCCGACTGGGAAAAATGTCCAGAAGACTGGAATGATTTTCCTGAATTAACTCTAAATACTGTCAATATATTTCACAGTTTAGGAGATAGAATATTTCCAGATGTTGGGTATGTAGGAAAAGATTATACTAATTTTAAATTCTTACTACACAGATATGGAATAGAAGAACACAATGAAGAGTATGTATTAGAAACAATACTGTGGTTAGACAGTAGAGCAATCGAAGCTTCTCAAAAAAGATTAAAAGCTGAGAGAGATAAGATTAAGAGACGTTAATGGCGAACAAAGTAGCATTTGAGGTTGTAGTAACTTCAAAAGGATTTAAAGTAGTACAGCAGGAACAAGGAAAACTTGCGAAATCTATTGATAATACTGATAAAAAGACGAAGAATCTTGGTAAAACCCAAGATAAACAGTATGGTCGCCAAAAACAAGGAGTCATACAGACTGCTAACCAAACAAAGAACTTTTCCAAACTATCACAAACCATTGGCGGAAGTGGAGGTACATCTCTTGTAGGTGCTTACGCAACATTAGCCGCCAACGTCTTCGCAGCATCCGCTGCATTTAATGCTCTGTCACGAGCAGCAGAATTTCAAAAACTAAGAGAAGGTCTCGAGATTGTAGGAAATCAATCTGGTAGAACTCTTAGTATTCTTGCCGATAACTTAAGAGAAGCCACAGGAATGGCACTAACTTTAGAAGAAGCATCTAGTGCAGCTGCATTGGGTATTTCTGGAGGATTCGGCGAAGTAGAATTAGAAGGACTAGCAAAAGTCGCAAAAGGAGCAGCCTTAACATTAGGAAGAAACTTACCTGATGCATTCGATAGGTTAACAAGAGGTGCAATTAAACTAGAACCTGAAATTTTAGATGAATTAGGTATTATGGTTCGTCTTGATGATGCTGTAGAAAAATATGCAGCACAATTAGGTAAGTCAGCAAGTTCTTTAACACAAATGGAAAGACGACAAGCTTTTATGAATGAAATTCTTGAACAAGGTACAGCAAAATTTGGAGATATAGCAGAAGCTGCAGATCCAACAGCTTACCAAAAACTTGGAGCAACATTTGGAGACTTAACAAAAGAAATTTTTAATTTCTTTAATGAAACGCTTATGCTAAATTCAGTAATTGGACTATTAGCAAATAGTACAACTGCATTATTTGGAACAATGCTAATATTTGGTAGTACGATTGCAACTCAAATAGTACCTGCACTTGGAACTATGAGTCAAAAAGCAGCAGAAAGAGCTACAAAATCTGCCGCAGATTCAAAAGCTTTAGTTAAGGAATCTAATAACGAAATAAAAAGTCTTAAAAAGAAAACTAAAGAATTTAAACTTGGTTCAAAAGGTTATGTAAACGCTAAGAACGCTGAAGGATCAGCAACAGATAAGCTCACAATGAGCATTAAAAAATTAGAATTACAAGAAAAACGAAGACTAGCTAGCCTAGACAGAAATTTTGAAAAAGGTACAGCAAGATTTGCACAAAAAGAAGCAGAAATAAAACAAATTCAAAGACAGTTAGCGAACGAAAGAAAATTACTAGCACTACGAGAAGGACAAGGGGGCAAACAAATAGCCGCAAAAATTGCTAGAACGGATGCTGTTTTTGCAGGTAGACAAGCACAGTCAATAGCAAAATTCACCAGTGGAGAAGTAGGACTAAGTGCTGCAATGGCTTTAAATGCTAAAGCTTTTGACAAGAAAAAGAAACGAACTCTTGAAGCAATTAAAAATATGGGCTTTCTAACACGACAAAATGAAAAACTAAAATTAAAGTTTGCAGGACTTACAAAAAATGTAGGACTACTTACAGCCTCATTTGTAAAATTCCTACCTCTTATTGGAGCAACTCTAGTAATTATTGGAGCTCTAGCAATTGCTTTTGATAGATTTTATAATACAAAAGAAAGAAAAGCATATAATAAATCTTTTAAAGAGTTAGATAAAATTCTTGAGGGATTACCTGACAAAGCAAAAGAATATAATAAAGCACTAAACGCAAGTGGAAATGCAGGATCTTTACAATTAAGAACCTCAGCTATTCTTTCAAACCAAATTACAGAGATAAACGACAAACTACAAGAGTCTATAGAAAAAAGAAATGAGTTAGGAGAGTCAGGTGTTGGAAGTCTAGCTGGAACAGGGACTTTCTTCGCTCGTATTGACAAAAATGCATTAGGTGGAAAAGAAAGTCCAGCAAATATACTAGAGCAGGAAGTAAAAGCAATCGAAAAAATAGTAGGAACAAGACTACCACGAGTAGCAGAGACTTCTAGAACAGCTTTAAGAACCGCTGTTAGGATTCAAGACTCTGTAGAAATAAAAGCATTAGAAGAAATACTGACAAGTGATATTCCTGAGTACGTAAATGCAGCTAAAGATACTATGGGTTCTTTTAATGACGCGCTATCCAAAGGCGACGGAGTACTAGCTTTAGAAGAAGCATCAAAGGTTGTAGAAAGACTACAAGAAAGATTTGGGAAATTAAATGCAGCCATTGCAAGCTTTAATCAGACATTAATGGATGCCGAAAAAATAGGCTCTCAGTTCATTCAGAAATTTTTACCAAAAACTAGTACTACTGATATAATAAATACTTTTAATACTTTTGCTCAAAATATAGAAGCAATTGAAGAAGAAACAAAACGCTCAGGAACAGATACTGCCAATACTTTGGCAGCGGCTTTTTCAGCAACAGGTTCTAGTATTGGTGCTTTACTTGGGGGCACTTTCCTTGAACTTCAAACAAATTTTAATGTTGCCAAATCTCAACTAGATACTGCAAAAGCAGAACAAGAAAAATTCCAGAATATGGGATTTATGGGTAAAAGAAAAGCCGCAAAAGACGCAGGGTTTACAGGCATTGGTGCTGTAGGTCAACTGGAAGAACAACTAGATACTGGCGTTAGCACAGCAGAAACAGCATTTAAAACTACTAAAAAGCCTTTATCCGACGAAGGATTAAGAGCTTTTGAAGATACAAGAGAAGTCTTAATAGAAATAAACAAACTAGAAATTTTACGAAAAGCTAAACTAGAACAAATAAAAAATATACAAAAAATATCAAAAAATGTACTTGGACAAAGCGCACAAGCAGGCACATTACAAAATAAAGTATTAGATGATCAATTACAATTACGAAAAAATGCTTTTAATACAGGAAATAGAATTCTTGCAAACCAATTAAAAATAACAACAGAACAAGAAGAAGAATTAGGACTAGTAGGAGCATTAAAACTAAAAAGAATGCAAATGGTAGGCGACAAAGAAAAAGCCTTAGAAGTATCAAAAATCGATTTACAAATACAAGAACAAGAAAATATATTGTTCCAACAAAAAATGAATGCAGCGCAACAAGTAGCTAATATATCTAATGCTCAAATCGCAATCGATAAAACTGCCTTAAAATTAGCAGAAAGACAAGTAGGTTTTGAACAAAAACTAACAGCTGTAAGACTTGAAAGAGAAGCAATTTCAAGAGGACAAAGTAAAGCAGATCCTATTGCAACACTAATAGCAGAATTACAAGGAGAACAAGACAAAGTAAAATTTGCAAAAGAAAAAGCAAGAATAGAGCTTGCTTCTGCTAAAGTACAAAATGCTTTACTTGCTGCTCAATTAAAAGCTATGGTTGAAATGGGCCAAATGTCTTTATCACAAGCAAATAGCATAATAGATGATGCAGACATTGTACTAGATGGACTATCAACACAATTAAATAAGGAAATAGATAACGCATCAAAAACTGCAGTTCCAGCCTTAGAAAAAGCTTTTGCAAAAACTTTCGGAGGAGATTTAGTAAGTAAAAACTTATCAAAAGGAATAATGGCTGCGTTCTTACAGTCTTCAGGAGCAATAGCAACATTAGATCAACAGTTAATTGCTGCAGGAAGCACTCTAAGAGATTTTGGGCAGACAATGGTAGATACTTTTGGCGAAGATGGAGCAGTCGTAGGAGCTCTATCAAACTTCTCTGCATCACTTGTAGAAATTGGTCCAACAATTAGTCAAGCTTTTGCAAAAATAGATGAAGCAACAGGTGATCAAACAATAATGGGAGAAGATGGGAAGAAAAAGATAGTAGAAGGACTAAGCGAGCAATCAGCAGGATTATTAAAATATGCCGCTATAGCAGAAACAACTGGAGCAGTTTTATCTTCTTTTGGACAACTTATGCAAGCAGATTCAAATAGACGAATCGCCGCTATTGATAGTCAAATTGAAGCTGAAAAACGAATTGACGGAAAATCCGCAGAATCCATAGCAAGAATAAAAGCATTAGAAGGTAAAAAACTACAACTACAAAGAAAATCTTTTGAACAACAAAAGAAAATACAAATGGCACAAGTTATTGCTTCTACAGCTGCTGCAGTTATGCAAACAATGGCAGCAAGTGGAGTAGGATTCTTCGCTACACCAATGGCCATGCTTGTAGCCGCAATGGGTGCAGCTCAATTAGCTATAATTAGGAAAACTCAATTTGACGGGGGAGGCGGAGGAGATGTTGCAGCACCAAATACAGCCCTAAAGATTGGCGGAAGAAGTAATAATGTAGATGTTGGTTCAAAAGCAACAGGTGGAGAACTATCATACTTACGAGGAGATAGAGGAGTAGGATCTAATGCAAATAACTTTACACCTGGTGGAGCAATGGGAAGAAAAGGGTATGCAAATGGTGGAGATGGAATCGTTGTCGGAGAAAGAGGACCAGAAGTAATAACTCCCTCAGCACCAATCGATGTAACACCAAACTATGCTCTTGGTGGACAAGGACAAAACATTAACTTTAATATTAGCGCAGTAGACGGAGCAAGCGTACAAAATATGCTCAACGAACAACAAGGAAATATAATACAAATGATTAGAGATGCAGCAAATGACAACGGAGAAGCTTTCTTAGAAACAGTAGATACTCCAGTTTATAATGGGAGCGGTATATAATGGCTTTTAATGCATTTACAAATCGACTACCTGACCCAAACTGGGGAATTAATGAAGCAGGGGATGGACACGCAACAAGCTATACAGAGGGCCCAGGCTTTGCTTCGGTTAAATTTACTGCAAATCAACCTGTAGCATTTTCAAGAACAAACAGTGGTCGTGTAACTACAAGATCGATTGTAGGTCATTACTGGAGTATAGGTATTACATATAACCCTATGACTCGCGATGAGTTTGAACCAATTTACAACTTTCTACTTGAAAAAAGAGGACGACTTAAACCATTTTTTGTTGCTTTACCACAACACATTACTACCAGAACTACAACAAGTGGATCCCTTACAGTTCAAGGAAGTATAACTAGTGGTGATTCGAATTTTTTAGTAGATGGAATGGATGGCCTCACTGGTGGATTACGTCCTGGGGATATGTTCACTTTCTTAGATTCTGGAAATTCAAATCATAATAAAATTTATAAAGTGGTAAGAGTGGCAGACTCAACGAATAAATTATCCAGTGATACTGCATTAAATACTTCTGATGAAAGAAGATTATATGTTGTACCCCCTGTAGAAAAAGATGTAACAGACAACTCAACACTTACTTATGCAAGCCCACTTTTTCGTGTAGTACAAAAATCAGATGTACAAGAGTATTCACTCGGAACAAATAATTTGTATACTTTTAGCCTTAATTTAGAGGAGGCTCAAGTCTAATGACAAAAAGAACAGTCCCGACAGCTATTGAAGAACTACTTGTTAGCAACTCTGAATTTGAGTATGCTCACCTTATAAAGTTTGAAAGACCTTTTCCAAAAGACCCAGATACAGATAAATTTCGTACTAATGCGAATCGTTATGCATATTTTACAGACGCAAGTCGTGATATAAGTTTTAATGATACTAGTACTGATCATAACGATCAGGCTAATGGTTCTCAAATTTATAGAGCAAATAGAGTAAAATCTATTGGTTCTTACTCGGAAACAACTTCACCAAGAGCAACAAATATGGCTCTTACACTTTCAGGAGATCATCTTGGAACTTCCCTATCTATAGTGGGAGACTTCGGCAGTGCCGCATTTACAGTAGCAACTACTTTTCACGATGACGCAGATGCTACCGACTTAGCAGACTTTGGTTTTCGTGAAGGAGACAAAGTAAAGATAACAAAAAATAGTGGTACATTTTCTACTGGAGTTACTTCTGTAACTTATATTATTACTGGGTTTGCAACTGATAATCGTAAAATGACGTTTGCTACTACTGGAGATGACACAGATGACACAACAACTTACCCTACTGATACTGGAGTAAGCGTAACCATATCTTTAGAATCAGACGAACTTAAAGGAGTTTTAAATGATAAAGCAACTTTAAGTCTTGCAAGCCCTGCATTTGTCAATCGAGAAGTGTTTATTCACAAAATTTTCATAAATCCAGAAACTGGCGACTTACTAGGAAACTCTAGTATACTTGTATTTAAAGGAATAATAGCTGGTTGTTCTATTTCTGAGACTGCAACGGCAAGTAATGTAAAATGGAATCTTACAAGTCATTGGGGAGATTGGTCTCAAGTCGGTGGTCGACTAACAACAGATGATACTCATAGAGCTTTAGACGGATTCGGAATACCAGACGATGAAATGACAATAAAACCTGAGTATGCAACTGACTTAGGATTTATACATTCAGAAACAACACTGAGTGCAATTGCAAACTACAAAACTTACGAAACAAAAACAGTAATTGGCAGTAAAAAAAGAGGAGGAGTGGCAGGTTTATTTGGGGATAGAAAACAAACTTCGACAGAAATACAAGTAGCAATAGATAATGAAGTAGATTTGAGTATTGGGTTACAAGGAAAATACCTACCTGTTGTATATGGAGTTCAAAGAATTCCTGGTGTGCCAATATTTGCAGATACAGATAACAATGATTCAAAAATAATATATGTTGCAGACGCAATCTGTGAAGGAGAAATTCATAGTCTTTATAATTTATATATTGACGGTATTCCTTTAATCTGTACTGATGCAGCAGACGCAGGCGTACGGGATTCTACTAATGGCAGTGATAAAGACAATAGTCAATTACAGTGTTATGGTAGAGCAGACAGAGGAGATACTCTCGGAGGCGTTGCAGATACAACACAAGCAAGCTCACTAACAAGTTTTGTCGCGAACTCTCCTGCAGCTCAAATGATTTTAGAAGCAGTAGAGGACGGATCTCCTCCTGAAGAATTAAAAGCTTTAATGAGACAACTGCAAAGACAAGGTGGTTTTTTCTTTGCAAATGTGTCTCAGACAGACGTACCAAGTATAACTGCCCAAGCAGCAGATGCAGCAGGTTTGCAACATCAACAGCATGGAAGTATATCGCACCCACATAATATGTCTTTTACCTTTAATAAAGGATCAAATTCTCAGCTAGCTAATAATATGCTAGTAACTCAAGCAGAAGGTACTGGGTTTAAAAGACAAAAAGATTACTATACAGGAGACTTTCCTTATTGGAGTCCCGACCATAGATTACTAGATACTGCTTATATGGTAAATGCATTTGTAATATCTGCAGACTCAACTGAAATCCCAGAGCTAGAATATGTAGTTCGAGGCAGAGTACTAGAGTGTTTTAACTTTGATAACTCCTATGTTCCTGATGCAGTACTAGGTGCAAGTGATGCACACACAAACTTTAAAGAAGGAGATACTGTTACTGTTGAAAGAAGTACAGACGGAAGTTCTTGGTCTACTACAAATGTAGAGGGATTTCCTTCGGACACAAGTTTTAGAATATTACATAAGTACTTATTATCAAACAATGACGGAACAAGTCATCAACGACTTCTTTTAGACCAAACTCCAGATTTAGATGCAGTAAATGGTCTTCCAACAAAAACTTATTTAAGACTCAAGAAAACAGGTGCCGCTCAATATTGGCACATGAGAACATTTAATCATAAAAATATTACAAATAAATCTTTCGCAGTGTATGCACAATCCCCTTCAGCCGTCGGAGTAAATGCGAGCAACGAAGTACAATTTACTTTTGATACTGTCGTTGATAGCTCAGCAACACCCCCTACCAAAGCTTCAGATTTACTAAAAGCAGGGTATACAAATGAACTAGCAAACGAGCCAGGAAAAGCATTGTATAGTTTTTTCACAAATGACTGCACTAAATTATCACATTATAAGGACAGTCAAGCTGTAGGTACATGGAGTGGAGACGTTCTTACACTAAAAAATGTAAAATATGTTGCAGCAAACAACGGTGGTGTTGCTATAAGCAGTGTTCCAAATGTACTAAATATAGATATATACAAAAGTAGAAACTTTAGTATGGGGGGATCAGGACAACCTTTTGACGGATTTGATAGTAATGCAGACTTTACAGGAGCAACAATTACTTTAAGACATACTGGGGAAGAACAAAGAATTACAAGCTACACAGCAAATGAAAAAAGAATAGAAATAGAAAAACCTTTTACTACACTAAAAGAAGCTGACTATGATGCAGGCAAAGTAAAATTTGATATATCAGGCGCACAAGGAGATAAGAGAGCAGTAACAAATACAGCATTACAACTACTTGATTACATGAAAGATGTTCGTTATGGAAAAAATCTTGATATAAATGAAGATATAGATTTAGCCTCTTTTATTTCCTCTGCAAAATTATGCGAAGTAAGAGGAACTCTAACACTAGGAACAAGAACAGCAGGCATAACAGTAGGAGACTACTACAAAATAGCAGATGCAAGTAGTAATCATTTAGGCTCAGGACGAGTAAAAACTGTAGGAACAAATACAGTAACTTTTGATAATTTATCAGGTAAGTTTGTTCGTTTATATGGAAATCATATAGCATATGCAGACGATGAGTATATAGTAACAGAAGATAATCTTTATCAAAAATCTGGGGCAGGGTATATTACAGCAAAACCCACACATACTTCTGGAACAGTTTCAGGAGCTACGTATATAAGTACAGGAACTTTTAGCTTAACTAAAGAATCAGGATCAGGTCCAAGTGCTGTAGTTATTGATGCTGTAGGCAATAAATCAATTAATCCTACATATTCATTATATGACTCAGACTTTGTGAAATACTGGAGATATTATGGTTGGGAACATCACAAGCAATGTTTTGTAACTCGACATCAAACAAACTTTATTATAGATACTTCAAAGTCAATTTTTGAAAATATGAATGTATTCTTATCTCATATGAATGGATTACTTTCTTATGAGGCAGGAAAATATGTTCTTGATATAGAAACACAAGCAACAGCACCTACTACAAGTACAACATTTAATTCTGAGACTTATGACTGGAATGTTAATCCAGAATACATAGATAATACAGATATTATTGGTAGCATTTCATTAACGGATAATTCAGTACGTAATGCGAAAAATACAATCAAAGCAAGCATTACAGATCCAGCAAATAACTGGTCATCACGAAGTGTGTCTTTCTTCAATAAAAATTTCTTAGAAGCAGATAGAAAAGTAATAAAAACAGGAAACTTTAATTATACAGGTATTACAAACTATTATAATGCAAGAATAGGCACAGAAAAAGAATTAATTAGTACAAGATTTAGTAGAGAGATTAGTTTTAAGATAGGACCAAAAGGATTATTGCTAAAAGCTGGTCAAGTTATTGCACTCTCATACGCGCCTTTTGGATTTTCTAGTAAGCTATTCCGAATTAATAATTTAAACTTTAATGCAGATTGTTCTGTTGCTATAAAAGCAACCGAATACTCAGATGATATGTATATCATTACTGCTGCTAGAGCAAATGAGCTAAGACAAGAAGCATCGACACAAGCTCAGCCTTTAGCTGCACCAGGTGCACCAACAAATCTTTCAGCAACCACAACTAAACCAGGAAGTGTAATTCTTAATTGGACAAATCCAACAGACTTTGTTGATGAAAGTGATGATGTAGAAATCTGGGTATCAAACGATAATAATAGAGCAAATGCAACTTTACTACATGTTGAACTTGGTAATGTAACAACTTTTACATATACAACTGCAGGTGCTGGAACTAAATTTTACTGGGTAAGAGTACGAAGATTAACAAATCAATTAAAAAGTAGAAAAGTATTAACTTCAGCATATCACCCTACAAGTGCAACAGGAGGAGTTACAGGTACTTCAAAAATCATTTCTCCAGATATACAAGTCAGTCATGCATCTATAAACTTTAGATTTGATTCTGATGGAGATTTAGACCCCGCAGGTTCAAACCAAGATGTTACAGTTACAGCAACACTACAAAATTTATCAGGAACTCCAACATTCTCTCTTGTAGAGGCAGACGGTAGTTCACAATCAGATGTAACATTTACTACTGGAGCAACAAGTTTGACTGCTTCAAGCGCTACTGTAGATGCAAGTTCAGCAAGCTCAAGTACTTCTCCAAAACTACTAAAAGTAACTATTACTGATACTGGAGAAACTTTTACAAGACAAGTTCCGATTGGAATTATTACTTCAGGTTCTGGTTCTGCAGGAGCAGCTGGTCTAAGAACAATTCAAGGATACTTATTTTACGAAAAAACTGGAGCAAGTGCTAGTACTGCACCAAGTGCTCCAAGCGGTAATACTTATACAATTGGTACTGGAATAGTTACTGGAACAGGCATAAGTACAGCAACAAACCAACCAAATGATATTTGGTTGAACTCTTCAAATACTCAAGATGTAACAGGCGATAGTGTTTTTTGGACTGTTCGATACTATGGAACAGAGTCCTCAGCAGGTTCAAGCACAATATCAGTAGCATATAGTAATGTTGTAAAAAGTATAAACTTTGACGGAGTAGTAACTTTTACAGGTGGAACTTTTAAACAGTCAGACGGAACTAATATTACTACTATTGATGGTGGAAATATAGATACAGGATCAATTACTGCAGACAGAATTAAGCTAAGCGGTTCAGGATCTTTAGCAATAACAAGTCTTGCAGGAGCTTTACCTGTAGATCAAGGCGGTACAGGAGCTACAAATGCTGCTGGACTAGTAACTATACTAAATGCTGCAGGTTTAACACTTACTTCAAGTTTAGCAGACGGGGCAACAACAAGTGTTGCCGATATACGATCAGGAACAGATGCTGATGACGTAGGACTTGGAAATGTTCAAAATGAGGATACAAGATTAAGTGCACAATTTAGTGCGGTAACTCGTCTTGCTGCTGGTAGTCTATTCCTAGGACATACTTCAGCACAAAGCACAAACTATGTAGAAATCTCTGCGGCAAACGGCGGTCAAATAATAATTGCGGATGATTCATAATGGCAAAAAGAGTATTACTTGGTAAAAAAGGCTCAGAATATGGGTTGTATATATCTAAGCCTGGCGTAGACGTAACTACAACAACTTCTGCAAAAGACTTATTATTTAATTCTGGTGCTACAACTACAGTTACAGGATCTAGCCCTACTACTTCAGAAAAATCTTTTCGATCAGGCGTTATAGTAACCGATACTACTATATCTACTGTAGTATCAGGAGCTACACAAAATTTACCCTCTACTCTTGGCTCAGACAATAACTATTACATTCCCGCATATCAAATTGTAGAAAATGGAATTGCTAATCCAACAAGTGGTTTTGACGAAAGTCATAATCCTTCAGGCTCTGTTCTTTATGAGATAGAATCAAGTCATATAAGCGGGTTACCTACTACATCTGGCGGAGGATTATGGGAATTAACAACTACAGGTTCAGGAGCAAATATAAATGCAATAGAAGCAAAACAGATTGAAGCATCAAAATATTCAAGTGCATTTTCAGATGGTTCTACTCCTGCTTTTGAGGCAGGGTATCCTTGGATAGTAGACAGAGGAATTGCATCAAATGCTTTGGTATCTGTAGATATACTTATGCTACGAATTCCATGTCAATATGGAAAAATGGAAACAGATGCTCTTTTTAATACTACTACTCAACCAACACCAAATACTTCAGGAGGAGGGGGCTCAGGAGCATCGCCTTCTGCTCCTACAATTAGTAGTGTAAGTAGAATAGCAAGAGATGCAAATAATGATACAGTTCGAATATCTGCTTCAAATGGTAGTAATAACTCTGGAACAATAACATATGGAGTAAATACTTCAAATTCTGCTCCTACATCTTTTCAATCCTCAACAGATTTTACACAACCAAGAAACTCTACACGATACTATTTTGCAAAACAAGGCGGGGTAACTTCAAGTGGTACTCAATATGACGCAGCAGCAGTCGATACGACACCAAATGCTTTTACTTTTACTACTAAAAATAGCGCAACAGCAGGACAAAGTTTTTCTCAAGCCTCATCAGCAATAGCTGGGTTAGCGGATGGAGATAGTGCATCAGTAAGTGTTAGTGGTGGAACAGTTAATGTAACCACTGTTGTAAATAATGGAACTGTTACAGCAACAGGAACAGCAGCTTCAGCAGGAAATTCTACTGTAGTAACAGTAACTATTGGAGGGGTGCAAGGAACTTTTACAATAAATACACCAGCACCTACTCCTTCAGATAATTCTCCAGATGCCTTTGGTAACTTTAATACAGCAACTGGATCTGAGTTAAGTACAGTAAATACTTCAAATACTAAAACAATCACTGGAATAGATGTAGCCACAGCAGTAAGTATTAGTGGAAATGGAAGTTTTAGTATTGCAGGCGGTTCTTATGTAACTTCTGGAACTATTACAAATAATCAGTCTATAAATGTAAGACTAACATCAAGTGGAAGTTTTAATACATCCGTAAGTACAACTTTAACAGTTGGAGATAAAACGGGTAGTTATACTGTAACAACAAGATCTCAAGTAACCGCTTCTCCTCCAACAGCACTAACACTTACACAAACAACAAATACAAGTGGAACAGCACAAACAGTAACAGCAACAGCAAGTGGAGGAACAGGAACTCCGCAAGTTTCAAATGATGGTAGTAATTGGCAATCAAATGGACACAGTTTTTCACAAAATCGAAGTGGAAGTGCAGTAACATATTATGCAAGAAATGTCGGAGAAGCAAACAGTTCTGTTTTAACAGCAACAAAACTTGTTCCACCTGTTGTAACATTATCAGCAATAGCAAATTTTAGTGAAAACTCCTCTTCAAAAAATGCAACTTATAGTGTTCCTCTTCAAAGAGCAGGGGGAAATTTTAATACTTATTCTTCTTCTTGGGGAACAGTAAGCACAAGTATTAGTAATAACTCAGGAGGCTGGTTATCAAGCTCTATAACAAATTCATCTTCTGGTGGTTTTAATTTAACTACTAGTGCGAACTCAAGTACGAGTGCACAAAATGCAACAGTGACTTATACTACTACTACACAGTTTGGGCATACTCACACTATGACCTTTACTTATACTCAAGCAGGAATAGCTGTTGATACAACACCCGATCAATTCACTTTTAGTGATGTAGCCGATAGAGCATTAAATACAGACACATTTGCGAATGATCAAATCACAGGAATAAACACAGCAACAAATGCAACTTATAGCGGAGATGCAAATGGAAGTTTTAGTGTTACAGGAATAAATGGAACTTATAATCAATCAGCTAAATCAGTATCAAATGGAACACAAATTCATGTAAAAATAACGTCGTCTTCAAGTAACAGTACTGCACGAAGTGCAACAATTACAGTTGGAGGAGTATCAGATACTTTTACCGTTACTACAGAAGCAGCTTCCGACTCTACACCAGATGCATTTAGTTTCACTGACGTTACAAATTCTCAAACTACTACGGTACATCAAGACTCAATAACTTTGGCAGGCATGAATACCTCTGCTACAGCAACTATCAGTAGTAGTGCTATTTCTGGTTTTAAAGTAAATAGTGGTTCTTTTGGAACAGGAAGCCAAACAGTAACTGTAGGAGATATAATAACAGTATTTGTACGTTCAGGAACAGGTAACTTCCAATCACAGTCTGCAACAATTACAGTTGGAGGAGTATCAGACACTTTTACGGTTATAACAGGTAACTTTGGCGGTGGAGGAATAGAGTAATATGAAAATTATTAAAAATGGAACTTATGTTTCTACTCCAAATAAATTAAGAAAAGCCATACAGCATTTCTCTGTAGAGGATAAACTACAAGCACAAGAATTCGATCCTCATAACTGGATTGAAGGAGAAGTAACAGCAATAGTAACTACAGGTACTTGTAGTCAACAATATAATATAAACAATAAACTATATGTAGAAGAAGATGTGGAACTTTATGTGTATAGAAACGAAAGCTGGAGCTGGAAAACAGCAGAAAACTTATTAGTAGGAGACCATCTACTTACTGATCATAGTATGTTAGAAAGAATTAGTTTATTAAATCACCTGGACACAGTACTAGAAGGATGTATATTAACTTCAGATTCAAACTTCTACGCAGGAGGATATTTAGTAAAATGAGCAAACGAGTATTATTAGGAAAGATAGATAGTAGTGATTATGGTCTACTCGTATCAAGAGCAGGCGTAGATGTTACAACTGCAAACGCTGATCAATTAATATTTGATAGTAGACAGAAAGGCTACGGTCAATTAATTTTTGAAGAAACAATTACAGTTACTAGGGATGGGTTTAATGGATCAACTTTAACAAATAACAATGTAACTAGAACTTTTTCTGATATTTCTATACCAAATCCAATCGTAATTGTATATGGAAATGTATTTGTAAAAGTAATAAAAGGGGATTCTACCAATAGCAATAGTAATTGGGCATTATCCGCGACAGGAAATGATCCTGATAAAAAACTTACATTCAGAGTGCCTTACTATTATCCAAGTTTTAGAACGGCTTATCCTTTAGCCACACTTTATGGTATAGGAACAACAGCTAAACTTGCGCCTGCATCACAAAGTATAAAATACGCAGTAATAAGAGGACCAGTATAATGGCAAAAAGATTATTAATAGGAAAACCAAGCGGTGAAGATTATGGACTATATGTATCTAAATCAGGCACAGATGTAATAAATGGAAGCAATGTTTTAACAGATCGTGATAACTTACAGTTTGATTCCGAAGTAGGAGTAGGATCTTTAAATTTAAAAAACTACGGACAAGGACTATTGGGCATACCAGGTAATAGTGCATTAACCAGTGGCAGTACTATAGGGGCTTCTGATTCAGTTGCTGTTATTACTCATAATTTAGGATTTATTCCTTTTGTGATAGTACAGTGGTGTTTACAGAGTGATATATCTGGGGGAGTTGCAACAAAAATGTATACTTCAACTCTTGATTGGACATCAGAGGCTGCTACAAGTTTTGGAACAAATGGACATATTAAACAGACAAAAGGAGGAGTATCCTACTCGGTTACAGATTCAACATTAACAATAACAAATAATATGGTAGGACAAGTAAAAAAATTCGTGTCTAGCGGTTCAGAAACCTCTAGGTTTACACAAGGCGGCGTAGCAGTTGGCTATGCCTATTTAATTTTCGACTTACAAGGAGCATAACATGACAACAAAAACACATTCAGGCATTGGCTTGACAGAAACAAAAATTTATCAATGTCCAACAGACAAGACAGCAATTGTATCAATGGTAACAGTATCTAATATTACAGAAAGTTTACTTACATTTCATATCGGATATTATAATGCCACAGATAATAATACTGTATACTTTATAAAAAATGGAGTATTAGATAAAGGACAAAGACACATTGCTATAAGTAGTAGTGGAACTCTATCAATGAGCGCAAACGACTACATAACAGTTCTAAGTACAACAGATTCTTCAATAGATGCTATCGTAACGTATGAGGAAAGTGATGTCTGATGAATTCACATTGGAAAAATTATCCTTGACATCATAGGTAAATTTTTGGTATAATTAACAATATTGGAGGTAAAACAATTATGGCGGCAGGAACATACAATTTCACGATAGAGCAAGGCACAACTTTCAATCGTGTACTGACTTTGCAGGAAAACAACTCAGCAATGAATTTGACTGGGTACTCAGTTGCATCTCAGATTCGCTCAACTCACGACTCTAGTTCTGTAGTGGGCACAATATCATGTACCCTTTCCAACGCTTCTGGAGGGGAAATAACTCTTACGATGACTAATTCTACAACTTCAAATATAGAAGAAGGAATATATGTATATGACATTGAGATCACTTCAGGTGCAGGCTCAGTAACTAGAATACTACAAGGAAATGTTACTGTATCTCCAGAAGTTACACGATAATGGCAATAACAGTCACAGTCACAGAAACACCTACTTATGTAACAGTAAATGAAACAAATAATACTGTTACACTAAATCAAAGTGATAATCCTATAACTGTAACCACAACAACCGATTTAACATTTCCTGCAAACCAAGCAGGAGAAGTAACATATACGCAAACAGGAACACTTCCTGGCGGAAATGTTCAAGAAGCATTAGCAGATTTAGCAGACCAATTTTTTAGGCAAGCATCCACACCATCTGGGGATAATTTAGCCGAAGGTGATTTATGGTACAATACTTCATCAGATGAATTATTTGTATATAGACAAGTACCAGGTGGATTCGAATGGCACACAATTGCCTCAGCAGGGGGATCTTCTCCCACGAGCTTCACATTAGACGGAGGCTCATTCTAGGATAACAACATGGCAGTAAATATAATCAAAATTAAAAGAACGACAGGAGCTACCGCGCCTAGTGCCTTGAATGCAGGTGAATTAGCTTTCTCTGGGGGAACAGGTACACAAAGCAATCTCGGTCAAAGGTTATTTATTGGTGATCCCGCAAATTCAAATGCTGTAACAGTAATTGGCGGTAATTACTTTAGCAACTTAATGGATCATGCTCATGGTACTACTACAGCAAGTTCAGCACTAATTGTAGACGCAAACAAGTCTACTTCAGAACTACGAACTTCAGCATTATACTTAGGTACTTCAGGAAGTGATACATTAGTTACAGCAACAGCAACAGAAATAAATTCAGCACTAGATGGTATTACATCAACCTTTGCAGAATTAAACTTACTTGACGGATCAGTCGCAAATACAGTTGTAAACAACAAAGCAGTAATTTACGGATCAAGCGGTCAAGTAAAAGGTACTTTATCAACTGCCGCACAACCAAACATAACAAGCGTCGGTACTATTGCAGGACTCACAGTAACTGGTGCAGTCGACATGAATACCACCACTTTTGATATTGATGCAACTGATGATGTTACAATTGATACTACTGATACTACAGGTGGAATTAAAATTGGAGCAAATGTTTCAGGAGTTCCTGTAACAGTTGGTCACACGACTTCTGAAGTAACCGTAGGCGATAATTTAACAGTCACAGGTAACTTAACAGTTTCTGGTACCACAACAACAGTCGATTCAACAACAGTTGCTATCGCAGACCCAATTTTTGAAATTGGATCAAGTGCAAGCGACGATAATTTAGACAGAGGTATAAAATTCAAATGGAGCGATGGTGGAGCAAAGAATGGTTTCTTTGGATTCGATGATAGCTCAGGAAACTTTACTTTCATACCAGATGCAACAGATACAAACAATGTATTTAGTGGATCAGTAGGAACGATTGCAGCTAATCTATCAGGACTAGCTACACAAGCAACTACTGTAATGGGGGCGGGTCAAAGTAATATAACTTCTATACCGAACTTAGCAACAACAGGAACAATTACAACAGGTATATGGAACGCAACAGCAATAGCAACAGCTAAAGGTGGTACAGGGTTATCTTCAGTCGGTTCTTCAGGACAGATTTTAGTATCAAACGGTTCAGCTTTGGCATACCAAAACATAGACGGTGGGACATATAGCTAATGACTCAACAAATTAAATTAAAAAGAAATATAAATAATACAACAGCACCAACAACTAGTGATATAGATGTTGGCGAACTTGCAATAAGCGCAGTAGACGGAAAGATATATCTTCGGAAAACAGATAACGCAATAGTTGCTCAAGCTGTAGAAGATGATGTTATCGCACTCGCAATAGCACTAGGATAATAATATGGCAAATACATTCAAAAACGCTGCCGCAGCAGCTACAGGTGCATCTGAAGTTTCAGTTTATACCGTTCCAAGCTCAACAACTACTACTGTAATCGGACTTACTTGTGCAAATGTAACAAGTACTAGCCCTGTAAAAGTTAGTATTCGAGTATTTGATAGCTCAGCAACCGCACATTTTTTCGTTGTAAAAAATGCAGAAATTTTTGAAGGAGGCGCACTCGTAGCAGTGGGTGGTGACCAAAAACTAGTACTCGAAACAGGCGATATAATAAAAGTAGAATCTGACACAGCCAGTTCAATAGATACAATCGTATCAGTCATGGAGCAATCATAATGGCATATATAGGTAAGAGACCCGTAGATACATTTCCAGCAAATAATGCTATAACTTCTTCACTCATCTCGGAAAATGCTGTAGGCAGTTCTGAGATAGCAACTAATGCTGTAACAACATTACAAATAGCAGATAACGCAGTAACAGCAGTAAAGATTGCTGAAAATGTAATATCTAGCAGAGAATTAGCAGCAAACACAGTAGCAACAGGAAACATAGCAGATAACGCCGTAGACGGAACTAAAATAGCGCAGAACTCAATACTTACCCGACATATTGATGATCTTCAAGTAACAACAGATCAACTCGGAGCAGACGCAGTTACAGCTGCTAAACTCGCTGATGATGCTGTCGTTACAGCTAATATAGTAGATGCCAATGTAACAACCGCAAAGATAGCTGATAATGCTATAACAGCCGCTAAATTAAATATAGCAGGTAATGGAACATCAGGACAAGCAGTGCTTTCTGACGGAGATGGATCTTTCTCATATGGTGCTGGAGGTAAAACTACAGAAGAAATACAAGACATTGCAGGGGCGATGTTTACTAGTAATACTGAAACAGGTATAACCGCAACTTACGAAGACGGCGATGGCACGATCGATCTAGTAATTGGTACTTTAAATCAAGACACAACAGGCTCAGCCGCAACTTTAACAACTCCAAGAGCAATAGCAGTTGCTGGAGCAGTAACAGGTACAGTGAACTTTGATGGCTCAGCAGGAGTATCAATAACTACTACACTAGCAAATAATGCAGTCCTTACACAACACATAGACGATAACCAAGTCACAGCAGATCAAATAGCTGCAGCGACCATTACAACAACACAGATAGCGGCTAATACAATCGCTACGGGTAATGTAGCAGACAACGCAATAGACGGTACTAAGATAGCTTCAAATAGTATTCTTACTAGACATATAGATGACGACCAAGTAACTGGTGATCAATTAGCAGATGCTATTGATGTAGTAACTTCAGTCGGAGTCGGTGGCGGCTCTACAAATGGTGTATCAATATCACAAGGTGCAATTAAAATTAAAAATGGTGGTGCACAGTCTTATATAGACTTATATTGTGAAACAAATAATGCTCATTATTTAAGACTCCAAGCACCTGCACATGGTAGCTTTAGCGGTAATCCGACAGTAACTTTACCAGCTACAGCAGGTACTATAGCTTTAACAAGTCAATTACAAACTACAGAATCAATACAAGATATAGCAGGAGCTATGTTCTCTGGTAATACTGAAACTGGAATCACAGCTACATATCAAGATGCAGACGGAACTATAGACTTAGTTATAGGCACACTTAACCAAGACACAACAGGTACAGCAGCTACAGTAACAGGAGCAGCACAGACTGCCATTACTAGTGTAGGTACTTTAACAGGATTAACAACATCTGGGAATCTTGTTGTGGGCGGAAACCTAACAGTTACAGGTTCTACTGTAACCAACTCTTCAACAAACACAACAATCGAAGATAGATTAATCGAATTAGGAACAGGAACAACTGGAACACCCGCAAATGATATGGGTATCGTTTTAGAAAGAGGCGATTCTGCAAATGCATTTATTGGTTGGGACGAAAGCGCAGACAAATTTATAGTTGGAACAGGAACATTTACAGGAGCTTCTACAGGAAACCTTTCTATAACAACAGGAACTATTGTAGCAAATGTAGAGGGTAACGTAACAGGTAACTTAACAGGTACAGCTTCTGCAATAGCAGATAACTCTGTTACTTCAGCTAAGATAGTCAATGGAACTATTGTAGCTGCTGACATTGCAAATAATGCAATTCTAACACAACACATTGATGACAACCAAGTAACAGCAGACCAAATAGCTGCAGGAACTATTACTACTACACAAATAGCCGCAAATACTATTGCAACTGGCAATGTAGCAGACAACGCTATTGATGGAACAAAAATAGCACAGAATTCTATACTTACTCGACACATTGATGATGGGCAAGTAACAACAGATCAATTAGGTGCAGACGCAGTTACAGCAGCCAAACTTGCAGACGATGCAGTAGTTACTGCAAACATTGTGAACGCTAATATTACTACTGCTAAAGTAGCTGACGCAAATATTACTACAGCCAAAATAGCTGATAATGCTATCACAGCAGCTAAATTAAGTATAGCTGGAAACGGAACATCAGGACAAGCAATACTCTCCGATGGAGACGGCACCTTCTCATATGGTTCTAGTGGTAAGACAGAAGAAGAAATTCAAGATATTGTTGGAGCTATGACGACTTCCAACACAGAAACAAATATAACAGTAACTTATCAAGACAGTGATGGAACACTTGACTTTGTTGTAGATGCGGCTCAGCCAAACGTAACAAGTTTAGGTACTTTAACATCTCTTACTGTTGATGATATAAAAATTAATGGCTCACAAATAGGACACACATCAGATGAAGATGCAATCGCAATAGCCTCTAATGGTGTTGTAACATTTAGTCAGATACCAGTTGTACCAAATGATTCAATTGGAGCAGATCAACTTGCTGCAAACTCAGTAGTTTCTGCAAGTATTGTAAATGGAAGTATTGTATCAGCAGACATTGCGGCAAATACTATTGCTACTAGCAACATTGCAGACAACGCAGTCGATGGAAGTAAAATTGCTTCAAATAGTATTCTTACTAGACATATTGACGACAATCAAATAACTGGAGATCAAATTGCAGACGATATAGTACTTAGTGGTACTGGGGCACTCAGAATGCCTGACGGAACAACTGGACAAAGACCTGGATCACCAGCTGCAGGTATGTTCCGATATAATACGACTGAAGGAAAATTCGAAGGCTATACTGATAGCTGGGGAGAAGTTGGAGGCGGAGGGTCGAATGGCTTCTTAACCGATATATTCGATGGAACAACGACTCCTGCTACGGATGGTAGCCGAGTTGCATTTACCATGTCACAAGCTGTTTCTGACGAAAAGTTTGTAATGGTATTTATAGATGGTGTATACCAAGCCCATAATGCTTACAGCGTAAGCGGCTCTACATTAACAATGGCAGACGCTCCAGTAGCAGACAGGGTACTTACTGTACATTCTGTATCAGCCGCAGTACAAGGCGATGGACTCAATGTCGATAACTTTACTGGAGACGGATCAGATGTAACTTTTACACTTAGTCTCAACCCAACACACGAAAATAATACACAAGTATATGTAGACGGTGTATACCAGTTTAAAAATACATATGCCGTATCAGGAACAACACTAACATTCTCAGCAGCTCCACCAAATGGTGCAGGTATTGAGGTGATGACACATACTCAAACAACAATAAACAATGCGGCAGGACTAGCGGCAGGAGCAATCTCTGGGTTAAGCCAAGTAACAATAGCTGCGGCCGACCACTTGATGTTCTTTGATGCTACAGATAACACACTAAAGAAAGGTCTGGCATCAGACTTAATTGAACAACTTACAACAGAAGAAGTACAAGATGTTATTGGAGCAATGGTTTCAAGTAATACTGAAAGTGGCATTACAGTAGCATATGATGATTCAGACGGAACATTAGACTTTACAGTTGGAACACTTAATCAAAATACAACAGGTTCAGCAGCTACATTAACTACAGCAAGAACTATTGGTGGAGTTAGCTTTGACGGTTCAGCTAACATTGACTTACCAGGTGTAAATTCAGCTGGTAACCAAGCAACCTCAGGTTTAGCAGGAACAGCCACAGCATTAGCAACCGCAAGAACTATAGGTGGTGTATCCTTTGATGGTACTGCAAATATTGTACCTACTACTTTTTCAGCAGCTACATTCTCAGGTGCTATAACAGGAGCAACTTCAGCGAGAATAACTCAAGTAGCATTAACTTCAAGTTCAGCCGCAGTAGCATGGGATGCAACAGCAGCAGCTAATGCTTATCATGTTACAACAGAAAATACAACATTCTCTGCACCAAGTAATGCAGTTGAAGGAGCAATCATACAAGTAGAAATCGCACAAGGCGGAACAGCAAGAACAATAGCGTGGAATACAGTCTTTGAATTTGCGGCAAGTACAGCACCAACTGTAACTGCAACAGCAAACAAAACAGATATTTTCACATTTAGATATAACGGATCAGTCTGGCAAGAGATCGGACGCGTCCAAAACATGGCACAAACATAAAATGTTTTTAACTGAAGCAGCAAATAGAGGAAGTGTACCTACTGGATATGATATTGAAAACTCTTTAAAAGTAGAAAAAGCTAATACAGAATATCTTAAAAGAGTTGTAAGTTCCGCAGGTAACGCAAAAGTTTGGTGTGCCAGTATGTGGATTAAAAGAAGTGAACTTGATGGTACTAATCAGTATTGGCAATTTTTTAGTTCAATGACCTCAGATGGAAGTGGTGGATATAGTGGATGGCCTACAAGAATTGGATTTTTCTATAGTGCAGACCAATTATGGGTTGATTCAAGAGCTGGTAGTGGCAATAAAAGGCTAACAAGTCTTCAAAGATTAAGAGATACATCTGCTTGGTATCACATTGTAGTCATGCAAGATACAACACAAAGCACTGATACGAATAGAACTAAAATTTATATTAATGGAACATTATTATTACCTGCTGATTTAGACTATGACCAATACCCAGCACAAAATGATGATACTGCTATGAATGTTGCCAACTCACAAATAGTTGTAGGTGCTCAGGGTGATGGTGGTTATCCTTGGTCGGGTTACATAGCTGATGTTCATTTTTTAGACGGACAGTCTGGAAAAACTGCAAGTGATTTTGGTGAGTATGATGAAGATAGTGGTATTTGGAAACCTAAAGCCTATACAGGAGCATACGGAACAAATGGATTTCATTTAAAATTTGAGGATAGTTCAAATATGGGACTTGACTCTAGTGGCAATGGAAATAACTTAACTTCAAACAACATCACAGCAGCCGACCAAGCTACGGACACGCCTACTAATAATTTTGCTACACTTAATCCATTACATAAGTACTCAGGTACATCAAGTCATAACCCAACTTTTAAAGAAGGTGCTACAAGATGGACAACTGGAAGAGCAGGTTATTGGGCTGCAGGGTTAGCTAGCATAGGACTTACTTCAGGAAAATGGTATTTTGAAGCTCAACCAGGAACTAGTAATACACATATTACATCAATAGGTTGGGGAGATGAGAGTGACCTAGTAGATTGGGCACAAGATCATTCTGATACAAATGGTTTTCCTGGTGAAAACGGTACAAACTCAATAGGTTATCTTGGTAGCGATACTTCAAGTAGTTATGGTAATATTTGGTTAGGTACAGGTTCTACATCAAATGTTAACGCTAATTACACTATTAGTAATATTGTGGGAGTAGCCATAGATGCTGATAATGGTTTTGTTTATTTTGCTAAAGATAATACCTATGTTAATAGTGGTAATCCCGGAAGTGGAGCAAATGGTACTGGTGGATATGCATTTACTGATACAACGACAACAAGAACTGGGACTGTTTTTCCAGCTGTAGGTGGTTATTATCATACAGCACCAACTGTAATAAATGTAAACTTTGGTGGTTTCACAACTATAACAATCTCAAGTGCAGCTACAGATGCGAATGGGTACGGAACATTCGAATATGCTCCGCCATCAGGCTACTACGCTTTATGCACTAAAAACTTAGCGGAGTACGGATAATGGCTTATACAACAATAGATGATTCAAGTGAATATTTTCAAGCGATGCAATATACAGGTAATACAACAGCTCCAAGAAATATCACCAATGATGGTAATAGTGATTTAAAACCTGACTTTATTTGGTCAAAAGCTAATCAAAATGGTACTAACCATGCATTAACAAACTCAACTTTAGGATTTAATGCTCCGAAAGGATTAGGTTATGCTTGGGAAAGTGGACCTTTCGGTGGTCATTTATCTACAAGTACTACTGGAGCAGCTAGTCAACCATCAGCTACTTATGGTTACATATCAGGACATCTAACAGACGGATTTACTACAGCAGCTGGTGGTACTAATGATGATTCTTTCAATACTAATAATACAGTTCATAACGCTTGGCAGTGGAAATGTAATGGTGGAACCACAACAGCATTTAGTGAAAGTGGTAATAATCCCGGAGGTAAAAGACAGACAAGTACAAAAGCGGGATTCAGTATTATATACTATAAGGGGACAGGAGCTAATGCTAGTTGTGAAATAGCACATGGATTAGGAAAAGCACCTGAAATGATAATTTTTAAAAGAATATACACAGCACAGTTTTGGTGTGTTTGGAATCACCGTATGGGAGTCGATAAAAAATTAGCTTTTAATAGTACAGATGGAGATGATGCTGACGGAGCTTTTATGAACGGTACAGTACCAAATGCTACTAATATTTTTGTAGGTGGTACCTCAGTCAACACAAATGCTAATGATGGTCATTATATGTGTTATGCTTGGACATCAATACAAGGATTTAGTAAGTTCGGAACATATCAAGGAAACGGTAATGATGACGGACCATTTGTTTATACAGGTTTTAAACCACGATGGATAATGTTTAAATCAAGAGAATCTGGTAGTAGTTGGGATATTATGGACACTAGAAATAGTCCAACAAACCCGATGGATGATTATTTTACAGCTAATACAACTGATCCTCGAGGAACAAGTTCAACAAAAAATATAGATTTTTTAAGTAATGGATTTAAGATAAGAGATGATAACAATTTAAATTTTTCAGATCATAATTTTACTTATATGGCATTTGCAGAAAACCCATTCGTAACATCAACAGGAACGCCGACAACGGCAAGATAATAGGAGAAATAAAATGTGGGCTAGATTAGAAAGCAACACAATAGTAGAGATACTAATAAGGCCAAAAGCCTTAAACATAGGGGATGTAAAATATCCTAGAAATATATTTAGTATGTGGACTAACGCAGAACTTGCCGTAATTGGTATAGTACCTGTAACTGTCGATAATACTAATTTTAAAAATCAAGAGTATTACATAAATACAGATATGACTTATGCATATAATACTGAAACTGGAGTTGCAACCGCAACTTACGGCACAGCTACAGCAAAAGCTATTGCAGATACTTTATATACTGCACAAGACGAAACAGACGGTCTTGGTACAGAAGGTGAAGTTGCAGCAAGAGGATTAAAAACAACACATAAAGAAGTGATTAATCAAGGAGCAGCAGGTAGACTACAAGATACAGACTGGATGATTATTAGAGCAGCAGACGGTGGTACAGCAGTACCAAGTTCGATTACTACAAAGAGAGCGGCTGTAAGAACAAAAGCAAACGCAATGCAAGTACAAATAGATGGTGCAGCAGATGTAGATGCTTTAGCAGCACTTTATGTTTATAATGATGCGACTCCACCAGTGAGACCTCTAGGCGAATTACCAACAGTATAATATGGCATTAACAACAATTACAGGGAACATGGTTTCCGTTAATGCCATACAAGGCACACTTATCGCTGACAACGCAATCACTGCTGTGCATATTGCGACGAACGCTGTGTCTGGAACATTAATAGCAGATAATGCTGTAACTGCCGTGCATATAGCACAAAATTCAATAACTGTAACACAACTTGCAGACGACTGTGTAGAATCTGATAAAATAGCTGATGGCATAATTACGACCAATCACTTAAATAAAGCAATGATATCTTCACAGACAGAAGTTACTGCGGTAGCAGGGGACTTTGTCCTACTTGGCGACACCAGTGACTCAAACAATTTAAAGAAAACATTAGTGAGTTCAATAGCAGCTTTAAGTACTGTTGGTACAGGAGACATAACAACAGCAAAAATAGCAGCCAACGCAGTCGATAGTACTAAGATAGCTTCTAATAGTATTCTTACTAGACATATAGATGATGACCAAATAACAGGAGATCAATTAGCCGATG
>Ga0222717_10000639_pt1 | contig 29981 bp, 9 predicted proteins | sample C33_18DmetaG_FD_165053 | JGI IMG/M metagenome (GOLD analysis project Ga0222717, IMG submission 165053) | Estuarine water microbial communities from San Francisco Bay, California, United States - C33_18D | ecosystem: Environmental > Aquatic > Marine > Unclassified | place: USA: California... | reverse complement strand
TTTTTATTGTTTTATAAATTTTTATATATTTATTCGTATAAATGGCTCGTGTCTATACGAGTCTATTGGTTAATGAATACTAACTTTTAATGTTTAGTGACCGAACAACCAATTTACACTAATCTACATTGAGGTTCCTCGAATAACTTCAGCAAATTTTAAAAGTAAAAAGTAAAATGGCAAATTCAAAATTGTTAAAAGAAGCAATTGCGGATGCTAAAGCTGTAAGAGAAACTGCAATCGCTAACGCTAAGATTGCACTTGAGGAAGCATTTACTCCAAGATTACAATCTATCCTATCAAAGAAGCTACAAGCTGAAATGGAAGGTGAAGAGGAAGAAATCGAAGAGGAATTAGATTCAAGTGATATTGGTGATGGTGATAACAAAGAACCTTCGGCTGATGCAAGCGATGCTCACACAGAATTAGGACCTGAATCTGAGGAGGAAACTGCGGAAGTAGGAGACGAATTGGAAGAAGGTGAAGGCTATGATGACCCAACTAACGCTGATGACGCTACAATTTCGGAAGAAGAAGAAGTTGAAATCGAAGAAGAAGAATCTGAAGAAGAAATTTCTGAAGAGGAAGATGAAATCGAAGAATACGGAGACGGTGAAGAAATTGAAGAAGAAGAAGATGAGTTAGATTTGGAGTCTATCATTAGAGAATTGGAAATGGGCATGGAAGATGAAGAAGAAGTATCTGAAGAAGATATGGATTCTGAGGAAGAAATGCACGAAGAAGATGAGGAAGAAGTTCATGAAGAAGAAGAATCTGAAATCGAAGAAGAAGAATCTGAAGAAGAAATTTCTGAAGAGGAAGATGAATTGGATGAAGAAGATGAAATCGACTTGGATGAAATCCTTAGAGAAATGGGATACGGAGATGATGAAGAAGTTTCTGAAGAAGAACACGAAGATTCAGAAATGGAAGAAAAGTACGAAGAACTTGAAAAAGATTTAGAAGAGGCTTACTCTACTATCAAATCTTTAAAAGGTACTATCAACGAAGTAAACCTATTAAACGCAAAATTATTATACGCTAATAGATTGTTCAGAGCTTATAACTTAAACAACGAACAAAAATCTAAAGTTGTTGAGAACTTAGACAGAACTACATCTGTTAGAGAAGTAAAATTAGTTTACGCTACGTTAGCAGAATCAATGAATTTTACAGGAACTGAGAAGAAAACTAAGAAAGTAGTATCGGAAGGTGCTTCTAAACCAGTTGCTTCAACTGCTCCTAAAAAAGAAATTATTTCTGAAAACACAAATGCATTAGCTGAAAGATTCAAACAATTAGCTAATATCAAATAATTAACTAACATTAAAAAGGAAAAATAAAATGGCAAATTTTGATTTATCTAAACTAATGGAAGGCAAGAACCCACAGTCAGTAATGTTGGCTGAAACTAGACAATTAAAGTCTAAGTGGGAAAACACAGGTCTTCTTGAAGGTTTAAACGAAAAAGAGCAAGGCGCAATGTCTGTTCTTTTAGAAAACCAAGCAAAACAATTGCTTGATGAGGCAAGTGCTACTGGTACTGTCAATAACTCTGAAGAGTGGAGCGGTGTAGCTTTACCTTTAGTAAGAAGAATCTTTGGTGAGATTGCTTCTAAAGAATTCGTTAGTGTACAACCTATGAACTTACCTTCTGGGCTTGTATTCTATCTAGATTTCAAATATGGTACTGCTACTGCAGGAAGAACTACTTCTGAATCTTTATTCGGTGGTACTGGTGAATTTAGAGATAATGGTACTAATGTAGCTGAAAACGGTCTTTACGGAAACGGAAGATTCGGATACTCAGTAAATGAGCAAGAAGCTACAAATGTAACATTTACTCAGCACGCTGGTTCTGGTTCTGTTGCAACACATGCAGATGTAGGTTTTGATGCTTCTTTATCTGCTTCTATCGAAGCTGGTGAGATTTTTATCATCGAAACTTCAAAAGCTTCTATTGGAGCAACTGCTGATGAGGATGGAGCAGCTTCATTCATCGTATCAGGTTCTGGTATCGTTTCTAACGTATCTCAGTTCAACTCATTTGATGGTACTAACTTCAGATTATTTGTATCTGCATCGGCTATCACTCCTGGTGACCCGCATGTAAAACATTCAGTAGTTCCTAATGATTACGATAGAGGTGATTTTGAAGCAACTGGTTTGGACCAAAATCCTGAGACTGATTTAGGTATTCCTGAAGTAGACTTAGAACTTAAGTCTGAAGCAATCGTTGCTAAGACTAGAAAACTAAAGGCTGTGTGGACTCCTGAGTTAGCGCAAGACCTTAACGCTTACCACTCAATTGACGCTGAAGCTGAATTAACTTCTATGTTATCTGATTACATCTCATTAGAGATTGATTTAGAAATCTTAGATATGTTAAAATCAAACGCTTTAACAACTGAGTACTGGTCAGCTACAATCGGTGAAGAGTACAATGGTTCTTCTTGGAGCGCAGCAACTGCTGGACAAGCTTACCAAAAGAACACTTGGTTCCAGACTTTAGGTACTAAGATTAACAAAGTATCTAATAAGATTCACCAATTAACATTAAGAGGTGGAGCTAACTTTGTAGTAGCATCTCCTGATGTATGTACTATCTTAGAATCAATCCCTGCATTCTCTGTATCAGCTGATAAAGATGCTTCATCTTTCGCTGCTGGTGTAACGCAAGTTGGTTCTTTAGCTAACAGATACACAGTTTACAAAAACCCTTATATGACTTCTAACGAAATCTTATTAGGATTTAGAGGAAGCAACTTCCTAGAAACTGGTGCTGTATATGCTCCGTATGTACCACTAATTATGACTCCATTAGTGTATGACCCTAAGAATTTCACTCCGAGAAGAGGTGTAATGACTAGATACGCTAAGAAAATGGTTAGACCTGAGTACTATGGTAAGATTTATGTTAAAGATTTATCTTCTATCTAATAGAAAGTTAACTTTATTATAAACTGAATTAAGAGGGATGGGAAACTATCCCTCTTTTTTTATGCGCTTTCCAAAAACACTATTCTTATATTTCTTTATATTTATAGATACGATACTAAAGAGAGGAATAATTTATGTCAGTAGAATACATATACCCTGGTTCATCATCATTCTCAGCAGGAGATACTCCGTTTGGAACTTTTGATTCTGATTCTTTATTTGTAACAGATGCTCCTAAAGTGGCTAATTGGTGTGCAAAAAGATTAGGATATCCAGTCCAAAATGTAGAATTGGTTGATGAAAGTTTATTTGCTTGTTTTGAAGAAGCCACTTCAGAATATGCTTCGCAAGTAAACCAATTCAATATTAGAAATAACTTAGATACATTAAAAGGAAACCCAACGGGTTCAAATTATAGTGGAAAATTGGTTCAAGGTTCAAATCTACCTGACCTAATAGCAATATCAGATGCATATGGTACACTTTCTGGTGTGGGTGGTAATACTGATATTAAAAAAGGTTCAATTGATTTAGTTGCTAAACAACAAAATTATGATTTAGATACTTTATGGGCAGATGTAAGTGAGAGTTCTAATAGAATTGATGTAGTAAAAGTATTTCACGAAGCAACTCCAGCAATCAATAGATTCTTTGACCCTTATTCGGTAAGTGGACAAGGTACACTAAACTTAATTGATGAATTTGGATTTGGTTCATTCTCACCAGCGGCACAATTTATGTTGATGCCAATTTATGAAGATATGTTAAGAATTCAAGCTATTGAATTTAATGACCAATTCAGAAAATCAGCGCATTCTTTTAATATCGTAAATAATAAATTACAAATTTTTCCAATTCCAACAACTGAAGGTAAGTTGTATTTTGAATATTTTGTGAGAAATGAATTTATTCAAAACTCAACAAATGTAACAGCAGATGTAGTATCTGATTATTCAAATGTTGGATATGATTTTATCCCATATAATAGAATAAATGATGTGGGTAGACAGTGGATTAGAAAATACACACTTGCTCTTGCTAAAGAACTATTAGGAGCAATCAGAGAAAAATATAGTTCAGTACCTATTCCTGGTTCCGAAATATCGTTGGATGGAGCAGCATTACGAGCTGAGGCTCAAACTGAAAAAGATGCTTTGATTGAACAACTCAGAGAAAACTTAGAAGAGTTAAGTAGAAAAAATCAGTTTGAAATTAGAAATAACGAAGCTAATTATCAGCAAGAAATGTTACGAAAAGTTCCATTAACGATATACACCGGATAAAATGCCAAGATTTGCATTAGATAGAGATATAAGATTCTTTGAATCAATTTCAAGAGAGTTGGTAGATGCTGTAATTGAAACTACGGTAGTTCTATTCAAACTTGCTATTGATGATATTTCAACAAACCTTTATGGTGAATCTCTAAATAAATCATATTTTCAAGGTACTGAATGTACTGCAGTCATCGAAAGAGATGATTCTTCGGTTTCTTACGAAGGTTTTGGACCAGATAGTGGACAAAATGTAGAATTTAGATTCAATCGTATTACGTTAAAAGATAAATCATTCTATCCAGAAATCGGTGATATTATCATGCATAATGATGCATATTTTGAAATCGATAATGTGAGAGAGGACCAATTAATTGGTGGACAAAGTGGAGAGAAATTCTCAATCATTTGTTCAACATTTATGACAAGAAGAAGTACTATTCAAACTGAAATGAGAGTTATCTAATGAATAAGAAAGAAACAAATAGAGCATTACAAAGGGGTATCAAACCTGAATACACTAAAGGTGTAAAACTTTTAGATGTAGATACTACTATTGCAGAGTATATGGTTGATACTGTAATTCCTGATGTAGAAGAACATAATAGTAAAGTTAAAGTTCCTCTACTTTATGGAAATGCTGAAAGATGGAATAATGCTCGAACAAAAGGATATTTGAGAGACCAAAGAGGTAAGGTTCAAATTCCTTTAGTTATGTTTAAAAGAAACTCTATTGAACGAGATGCTAGTTTAGCTCAATTTAAAGATGTAAATTATCTCCCAGCTTATAAAAAATATTCCTCAAAAAATCGTTATGAGAGATTTTCATTACAAACTGATGCTAAGAGAGCATTAGAACAATACGAAGTTTCAGTTCCCGATTATGTAACTTTAACATATGAGGTAATGATTTGGACATCATTTACCGAACATATGAATAAGATTGTGGAGGCATTCCAATACGCTACTGATAGATATTGGGGTAAAGAGGATGGATTCAAATTTAGAACTCGTATTGATTCATTTGATAACCAACAAGAAGTAGGAGAAGGTTCGGAAAGAATCATTAGAACTTCTTTCACAATGGTAGTGAACGCTTACCTACTTCCTGAAACTTATGATGATAAACCAACAGTTAGAAAATCATTCACACCAAAGAAAGTTGTATGGGGTATTGAAACTGATTTAACAGGACAAACATTTACAAATCCAAATATTTATAATGAGTATCAGAATGTTATTGATTTTGTTGCAATTAGAGGTTCTGCTGATGCAATTATTAATAAGAGTTTATATCCAGATGAAACAGCAGATGGTGTAACAAACAAATTCTCTTATTTCTATTTAAATAACGCAGAATTACCTATTTTACCTCAAGAATTGGTTGGTACATTTGATACTAAAGGATGGTTTAGAGTTTATATAAATGGTGTTTACATAACTCCATCCGCATACACATATACTTTCAATGGAAGTTCGAATACAATCTTATTTAAATTAGATAATACTCAAGCTTTCGAAAGTGGTGGTGGAATAACATATGTTTTAGAACCTGATTTTGAAGTTTCGGTAACTGGTAAATTTATAGAATTATGAACATCTTCACTTTAAAAAATATAATGAAAGAGGTCAATGCACCTAATACATTTCAAGGTGTTCCATCTGATAAACCAAATGGTGATAGATACGAATTTTATCATCCACTTTATTGGATTTTTAAAGTTGAGAATATGAGAATCAAAACCTTAGATTCCAGACTTACTGAAAAAAGGAAACCGCATGCGAGATTTGATGTTTTTATGTATTTATTAACAGATGATTCTCAGGGTGAACTATTCGTTAGAAGTCAAGATTATGTTTACGAACAAGTTGGTAATGATTTTTATGTAAAGATGAAAAGAGAAAATTTTCCATTAGAAGATAGAAACGGAGACCCCTGGTCTTTTTCAACAAATGATAGAATTTTTATAAAAGGTGATATTGAAAGAGTTAACTAATGAGTAGACCAGTTCCAAAAATATACGCAGGTAATACAGTAAAAAAGAGAGATAGATTATCTTTCAAAAATTTTGTATTGGAAGTAATCGAAGATACTTTTATCAATGAATTTACTCCAACCTCATCATCTTTGGATTCAGCTACTCAAACTTTATTTACTTTATTTTTAGGACCTAACGATGGAAATAATGATGGTGATTTATTGGATAGGGTTGATATAGAGGGGTACAGATTCAATTATGAAGATTTACAGGTTGATAATGCATATGATTATTTAGATGTATTCCTTTATGGTGTAAAGCAAGATAGAAGTAAGTATGATGTAAAGTTATTTGATGGTGAAGGAACTGAATTACTATCGGGTCAATACGCTAGTGGTTCGAAAGAAATTAGAATGGTATTTAATGAAGATATTACGAGAGTACCTTTAGAAGTACCAACAAACGCATTCACAATTAAAGGTAAAATAGTAGAAGTAGAATAAAATGGCAAGATTAATATCCAGAACGCAGGTCGAAGAGATACAGGATTTTATTAAGGATACCTCCTTTGCTCAAGGTGTAAGTATTTCTGGTTCTTTATTGGTATCTCAAAGTTTTGATTTAGGTTCAGACCCTTCTGAAAAATCTACTATAACTGGTTCAATCGAACTTACTGGTTCTCTTACTATTGATGGTCCTCTTAATGTTGTTGGTGACCAAGCATTAAATTTAACAGCATCTGTTTCATTAGATTCATTAGATTCTCAACGATTTGGTGGAATCAAACCTGAAGATTTCGGAGCAATGGATGCTACCCTTTATGTATCATCCACTACTGGTAATGATAATAATGATGGTAGAACTCCCCAATTCCCACTAAGAACTGTAAAGAAAGCAGCTGAGATTGCATCTGCTGGTGATGATGGTAGATTTGGATTGGATACTGGTTCATTATTTACTGGTTTCCGAATTGAAGTTGCTGCGGGTACTTACTTAGAAGAAAACCCAATCGAACTTCCAAAAAACACAACTGTTTGGGGAGCTGGTTTAAGGGTAACTAAAATTCTTGCTAAAAACGAAAACGAAGATTTATTTTGGGTAAATAGTGGTAACTACTTAGCAGAGATGACTTTTGGTAATCTTAGAGTATTCCCATCGGTTGATAACTCTAGAAGTGGATTCGCTATCGCATTTGCACCAAACGCATTTATCACCACATCCCCATATGTTCAGAACTGTTCGATGATTTCGAATCAGGAAAACTCATTCTTAGAGAAATATGAAGCAATACCCGCCGGTGGTGGTGGTTTGAATGTGGATGGTAACATTATCCATCCTGATTCACCTTTAGCATCAATGGTATTAGATGCATATACTCAGATTGCGCCAAATGGTGTTGGTTGTCAAGTTGTAGGTAGAGGATTTATTCAGTTAGTATCGTTCTTCACAAACTTCTCAGCATATTCAGTAAAGGTATTGCAAGGTGGACAAGCAGTACTACTTAACTCCAACACCTCATTTGGTGATTATGGTATGTATGCTAGTGGTTCTCGTTTTATTACTGGTAGTGGTGGTAATATAGAAGCATTTAATAGAGTAAGGGATAACTACACAATTATTATTGATACTATCGAAGATGGTTTATCTGCTATTCCTGAATTTGTACCAAATACAAATGCTGGTGTAAAGGTAACCGATGAATTACAAGTATTTAGTAATAGTAATTCATCCGATGAAGTTGCAGAACAGGCAAAATCCGAATATAGATTAGTTTCAAACATCGTATCTAGTGGAATAAGTAATATTCCATCTTTATTGGCTAAATCAGCAACTAGAGGATACAACACTGGTTCAGTTTGGAATATCTCAAATGGATTACAAACAACAGGTTCAACTTCAGCAACAGCTACTGAATTAGCAATTATTGAAGATAGATTTGATAAGGTAAAAGAAACATTAAGATTTGGAGCAAGAATAACTTCTAGTTATACATTAACTGATAATATTGATGGTTTAGTAAAAGTATCCAATCTAAATCCATATACGGGTTCGGATGTAACTTCACAAAGTGAAGTTGATATAATCAATAGAAATTTTGATACTATTTTAAAAATAGTAGAATTTGGATTAACGGATGAGGATAACCCATTACCAGAAATCACATCATCAAATGTTGGAAATATCAAAGTAACAGAAACACCTCAGTTTATTACTGATATTTCTTCAAGCGCAGAAGTTAGAACTAAAATTAGTTCTTCATTTGCAACTGTTTATAGAATATTAGAATTAGGTACTGATTATGCACCTACAATTGTTCAAAGTTCTTCATTGGAAAATACAACAATTGATTATCAAAATGGATATAATGCATTATTAGGAAACTTATCATTTATTCAGGAAGAAACAATCGCTTACTTATCATCTTCTTGGAGTGATTTTGAATACAATGAAACAACTTGTAAAAGAGATTTAGGATATATTGTTAGTGGTGCTGCACATGATTTATTATATGGTGGTAATGAAGAATCGGTACGAAATGGTAACTTCTATTACCTATATCCATCTGAAGCAACATCATCACAAAAACAACAAACATTAGATGCTATTAAGTATGCTGGTGGATTAGCAGAAAGGGTGATAGGTGATATAACTTATTCAGAACCATCTGTAAATGTTGAAAATGGATATGATTTATTAACCAACAATGCGCAATTTATAAAAGAGGAAGTAATCGCATATGTTTCATCTTCTTGGAGAGGGTTTGATTATGATGAGGTTAAGTGTAAAAGAGATGTTGGTCATATTATAGATGCTGTATCAACGGATTTGAGATATGGTGGTAACGAAAGAAGTAGAATAGCAGGTAAGTTCTACTATGATTATCCATCAACAGCTACAACTACACAACTACTACCAACATTAGATGGTATTAAGTGGGCAAAGGATTTATCTAAAAAGTTAGTTGTAAAAGATACATTCGTAACCGCATCAGCTATCATTCAATCAACATATGATTTAATTGTTGAAAATAGAAGTTTAATTCAAGAAGAAACTGTAAACTTTATTGATACTCAATTTCCTAACTTAGTTTATCTAAGAGATAAATGTAAGAGAGATACGGGATACATAGTAGATGCAGTAGCAACCGATTTATATTATGGTGGTAACCAAAAATCAGTTAGAGCTGGATTATACTATGGCCAGGTTCCATCAAAAGTAAATGGAGACCAATTAAATGAAACAGTAGATGGTATTTCTTACGCTAAATCATTTATAGATAAAGTAGTAACAAACGAATTGGTAGAAATACCACAAGTGATTGATAATACATACTCAAGAGTTAGAGCGGGTAGTATTCTACCATTCACATCATCTTTAGTTTCTGGTAGTGAATCTGAAAGAGTAAAAGTAAGTTCTTCATTTGGATTAGTTGAAGATATAATCAAACAAGGTGAGGATTCGTTATTATCTGCAATTGCTGGAAACACACCTGATTTTAAATGGACAATTGATGAACCTAAGTTGGTAACAAATACAACTTTAGTAACCTCATCCGCGGATACTCCTAATATTACTAATATCGTAGATAATTACAAAATTATAACTGATATTATATCAAATGGTTTAGGTTCTACTCCAAGCGAAGTTAAAAGTTATTCTGGAAATATTAAAGTAACTGATACGGTCCAATTTACAAATGGTAGTTCAGTTGCAACTTCAACTGAAGCAACATTAGTAAGTTCATCAATTTCTATTGTTAGAAATATTGTACAAAATGGAACCGGTTCACTACCAACATTAGTTGAAAACACCGATGGATTAATTAAAGTAAGTTCAGAAACTCAATTTACAACTTCATCTATATCGGCTAGTATTGATGATATACAATTTATTTCTGGTGCATTTAATATTGTAACTGAAATTTTAGAAGAAGGTAGTGGGTCTTATGCAACCGCATCTTTATATGGTTCACCACTAACTTCATCAAATGTAGTTGCTGCATACAATCTAATTAAAAACAACATTACTTTCATTCAAGAAGAAACAATCGCTTACTTATCATCTTCTTGGAGTTCATTTGATTATGATGAAACTAAATGTAAGAGAGATGTTGGTTATATTGTAAGTGGAGCAGCAGAAGATTTATTACATGGTATTTATTCGGCATCTATTGTAAATGGTAAATTCTATTTAGAAAACCCATCTAACGCAAATATTCCAAATGATGGTGATACACCAAGTGGTTCGCAATTAAATCAAACTTTAGATGGTATTAGATACGCTGCTAGATTGACTGAAAAAATTGCATCGAATATTACTTTATCTTCTCCATCTCAAGCGGTGTTAGATGCTAAAGAATTATTAGTAGAAAACAAACAATTTATCAAAGATGAGGTTGTAGAATTTGTATCTTCATCTTGGAGTGAATTCTCATATAACGAAACAACTTGTAAGAGGGATGTTGGATACATCTTAGATGCAGCAATCACCGACTTAGTTTATGGTGGTAACGAAAGAAGTAGAGTAGCATCTGAATACTATTATAGATACCCATCATCTGCTATCGTAGGAGGTGTACCATCATCTACCCAACAAAAAGACCCAACAGTAGATGCTATCGAATACTTAGGTGGTATTTCTGAAGAAATCATTTTAGGTTCTGCATTTACATCAGTAGATTCTACTAAATTATCTATTGCAAATTCTATTAGAGAAAATAGAACATACATACAACAAAATGTATTAGATTATGTAAATTATAGATTCCCTAAATTAAATTACAATAAAGCTAAATGTTTTAGAGATATTGGATTTATTACGGATGCAATTGTAACCGATTTAGTTTATGGTGGTAATGAAAGAAGTATTCAAGCGGGTACATTCTATTACACATTCCCATCACAAGCAACTGGATACCAATTAGAAGAAACTATTGTTGGTATCAATTATGGTAGAGATTTGACCGAAGTAATTGTTAGGGGTGGTAAACAAATTGAGGACTCATTTGATGCTGTTGTTAAGATTATTCAAAGTGGTAGTTCGGTTCAAACTGATAAAACTATCGGATTTGCATCAAATGGATTACCAATTTCACAAGTTGGTATTCCTAAAAATTCTTATGGTGATAATCTAATTACAACTACAACTGGTGTAATTTTACCAAATGGTATTACTGAAACATCAAATGTTGTTGGTGGAATTAAATTCAATAACAATACACAATTCACATCATCTATTTCAGCATCTGTTGATTCATCGACATTGATTTCGGAATCATTTAGAACTGTTATTGATATCATTGAATACGGTATTAGTGGTAGTAGACAACTTTCTGGTTCAGCAGATTCATCATCTTATTTTGAAGTTGTAACCTTACCAAACGATTCTACTGCGTTCTATATCAATGATAATCAATTAAAATACTTTGATGGTAGAGAAGGATGGAGATTAGGCGGTGAAGATACAGGTTCATTCTTAGGTTCTAAAAAAGACCCAACTCTAACATTAGTTAGAAATGAAATGTATAATTTCTCAATCAATGATTTAGGATTTGAAGATAATACAATCAATGAACCATTCTTAATTAAAACTAAAAGAACTGCTGGTACTGTATATGATGTATATGAAAGTGTTGGGTTAATTAATAATGGTATCACATTTGGTACATTAACATTTACTCCATTAGAAGATACACCTGATACACTTTACTATGTAAACCCAAATAATGTTTCTGCTAGTGGTGTAATCAATATAGTAGATAGTTTACCACTTTCATCGGAGCAAGAATTTGTATATGTTCCAACTAAAGGTGAATTTGAAAAAGTAACAAATACTACAAATAATATTAAAGTAACGAACGGTGTTCAATATACAGCATCGTTAGATGCTACAATTTCTGATAGAAATAATATAAGTGGTTCAATTAGTACTGTAATCAATGTATTAGAGAGTGGAAGTTCAGCAGCACCAACGATTGTAAAAACAATTGACGGATTAATTAAGAGAGGTAATATTACACAAGTAACTTCTTCATTGAGTATTTCTTCAGATACACTTTCTAAGATTTCATCATCATTTGCGATTGTATTAGATATTATTGAAAATGGAACTGGTTCATTACCTACTCAAATTGATAACACTAACGAATATATAGCTGTTGGAACTGTTTCTCAGTTTACAACCGCATCTATTTCGGCTAGTATAGATGATATCGCATTTATCTCTGAATCATTTGAGATTGTGGCTAGAATGGTTGAGTTTGGAACTGGTTCATACCAAACTGCATCTCTATATGGTAGTGAAGTAACAACACCAACAACTGTTGCTGCATACAATTTAATAAAACAAAATATTGATTTTATTCAAGCGGAAACAATCGCTTACTTATCTTCTTCTTGGTCAACTTTCGAATACAACGAAGCAAGTTGTAGTAGAGATATTGGATACATTGTAAGTGGAGCAGCTGAGGATATGATTCATAATATCTACTCAGCATCTATTGTAAATGGTAAATTCTACTATGAGTTTCCATCTGAAGCAACTGCATCTCAGTTAAATCAAACTTTAGATGGAATTAGATACGCTAGTAGATTAGCACAAAACATTGCATCTAATATAACATTTGGTTCTCCATCACAAGATAGATTAGATACTGAAACTATTATTAGAGATAATGTAAACTTTATCAAAGAGGAAGCAATTACTTTCTTATCTTCAAGTTGGTCTGCATTTGATTACAACGAAACTACTTGTAAGAGAGATATTGGATATATCTTAGATGCTACCATTACGGATATCGTATATGGTGGAAATGAGAGAAGTATTAACGCTGGTATATTCTACTACAAATATCCATCTGAAGCAACTGGTTCACAATTATTCCCAACATTGGATGGTATCCAATATGCTGGTGAAGTTGCTAAAGCTGTGGTAAGTGGTTCAATCTTTAATGAACCATCTTCGGATAAAGTAAACGCTTACAACTTAGTACATGAAAATAGAAGTTTAATCCAAGACGAAGTAATTCAGTATATTTCATCTTCTTGGAACTCATTTGAATATGATGATGTTAAGTGTAGACGAGATGTGGGATACATCTTAGATGCAGCAACAACTGATTTAATATATGGTGGTAATGAGAGAAGTGTAATCGCTGGAGATTTCTATTATAGATACCCATCACAAGCAACTGGTTCACAATTGAACCAAACTGTTGATGGTATAATTCATGCTCAAAGATTGGCAGATAAAATGATGACTAACATTGTGTTAGTAAACCCATCAGTAGAAAAAGAAGGATTATATCAAACAATTGAAAGAAACAGAGAATTAGTTCAAGCTGAAGTAATTTCTTACATCTCATCTTCTTGGGTTGGATTCGATTATGATGAAGCTAAATGTAGTAGAGATGTTGGGCATATCTTAGATGCCGTTGCAACTGACTTGAGATATGGTGGAAATGAAAGAAGTGTAATTGCTGGTGAATACTATTGGAGATATCCTTCAGATGCAACAGATGGACAGAAAAACGAAACTATCGATGGTATTGTACACGCAGCTAACTTAGTTCAAAAATTAATTCAGAATGTAGTTCTAACACAACCAACTTCGGATAAGTTAGAAATTTGGAATACAATTAGAAATAATAGAAGTTTAATTCAGAAAGAAGTAACTGAGTATATTGATTATGCATTCCCATTCTTTACTTATAATAGAGAAAAATGTAGAAGAGATGTTGGGCACATTTTAGATGGTGTTGCAACCGATGTTTTATGGGGTGGTAATCAAAGGAGTGTTAAGAGCGGAGATTTCTATTATAGATACCCATCAGAAGCAACCACAGTTCAATTAGAAGAAACTGTTGCTGGTATCAGATATGCCGAAAGTTTACTTAAAAACATAGTAGCTAATAAAACTTTATCATCGCCATCTTTAGTTTCAAATACTGATGGAAATATCAAAGTAACCTCATTTGAACCTACTTTATCTTCAATCGCATTAAGTGGTTCATATCAAACTGAAATAAGTGAATCATACGATGTTGTAACTGGAATTATAAGAACGGGTATTGAATCATTCACACCAACAACAGCAACTTACAATCCCGCAGATGGTGATTTTGTGATGACAATTTCTAAGCATGGATTAGATGTTGGTGATAGTATTTACTTAAACCCTGAATCATTCACTTTCACTTGTGAGATGGATGGTAATAGAACGGAACATAACTTACCTTCAATTGGACAACCTGCTTATGATAATAGATTAACAATTAAATCTAAAACCGATAATACTATAACTGTAAATGTTGGTAAATCAGGTCCAAATGTAGAGTTCAATCCAACAACGGCATCATATGACCCAGCAACTGGTGATTTTGTGGTAACTGTGGCAAGTCATAGTTTAAGTGTTGGTGAAGGTGTAGTAATGACAGCTGAATCATTCGCATTCACTTGTGATATGGATAATAACCAATCAGTTAAATCATATCCAAGAGTTGGTATAGACCCTAAAGCAGTTCGTTCAATTCCTCTGACGGCCGTAACTGATACTACAATGACATTTAATGTAGGAGCGTCAGGTCCGAATAAATACTTTACACCTGTATCTGCATCTTACAACGCTTTAAGTGGAGATATGACATTGACTGTTAGTGAGTCATTCGGATTAGGTGTTGGTAGAAGTGTGGTATTAGAAAATGAATCATTTGCATTTACTTGTGATATGGATAATGATGTTACAACTCATTCTTACCCAAGACCAGGTTCAGACCCATACGCTGAAAAATCAATTGTGATTACTTCAGTTGGCACAACATCACATACTGTAACCAATGCACCTTATGATTCGGCAACTGGTGATGTTACTATAACAATCACATCTCACGGATTCTCAAATGGAGATTACATTAAATTAGATGATAACTCTCTAACTTATACTTGTGTATTGGATGGAAATGTAACTCAGAAATCTTACCCAAGACCTAACTACGATTATCCAAGTGGAAGATGGTTAGAGATTTCAAATGTATCTACAAACACATTCGATATTAATATTGGTTCATCACCATATGTAGGTTCGCATACATTTGTAACCGCATCAGCTGATGGATTAGAAAGACAAGATGGTACATTTACAATCAATGTAGGAGATGCTGGAAGTGCTTCTGGTTCTTTACATACATTCGTATCTGCATCTAATAGAGCAGTTAAACATGAACCACAATCAGTTCACACATTCGTATCTGCATCAAATGGAGCATTGAAACACTTACCTCAATCAGCTCATACATTTATTAGAACTGATAGAGATTCAGTAAGTACATTACCTGTATTAACTGAAAGCATTGAAGGGTTAATTAAAATAAATGATACAACTCAATTTACTTCTTCTTTAAGTGGTAGTGATATTGAATCAGCATATGTAACTCGAAGTGTAGGATTTATCAATGATATTATCCGATTAGGAACTGATGATATTCCTTTCGCATTAGCAAAATGGTACGATGATACATTGGATACTCCACAACAATTAACAACGGGTTCTTATACTCAAATAGTTGGACCTACATTAGATTCAGAATACAACAATGGTTCAATTATATCTTTAACTGGTGATGGTAGTGATTTCTTCAAAAAAGAAGTTACAGTCAATGGTGTAAGAATTGTTGTAGCCGGTGATGTTGGTGGACAAACTGCTGTACCTGATGCATTTACTGAGAAAGTTGCTCGTATGTTTGAATTATTTACTGACCCAAGTGGCTCGGGAATAAATGAAACATTCCAAAGAAATTTAATTAAAACATTAAGTGGTGATAGTGGAACTTACCACGCTGGATTACCAACTATACAAAGAGTAGCAAGAGGAGCTGGAAGTGATTATACTCCAAACTTCCTTGATGATGCTGGTATTTTATATTGGAACTTAACAAACTTGCTTGATACTCATGTACAAAACGACATGGTTTGGTATCTAAACTCAACAGGTGATATATCTGGTTCTGGTGATATAGATGCACAAGAAGTAATTGAACACATATTCCACACATTACATATGCATGGGTTACCTGCAGATGATATAAAACTATATTCTTATTTGGCATCTGATTGGCAGACTGGTGATTTATATCTTGCAATGGAAGAGGCATATGATGCTGGATTGTGGGATTCATCGGGATATGGTGGTAATAGTTGGAAAACTGATTCTGATGCATTTGAGGTAGCTGCTAAAGAATATCTATATTTGTTAAACTTCGCAATGTTTGAATATACCGATTTATGGGAAAATGGAAGTCTTTCTCCTGAGTGGGATGATTCAATGAGAACACAAGCTGGAATTTTAGCAAATAACCCATTAGGTTATGCATTCCATAACACATATATTTCACCTACAATTAGTAAACCATCATTGGCAACTATTAGAAGTATATTCCAAGATGGTGATTTGGGTGACCCAACAATAGCAGGTGAATCTGGATATGTTGTAACTCCAACTGGAACTTATACAACTGATACTGAATTTGGTATCGTAAGTTCATCATTTGGTCAAATTATCAATATCATTGAAAATGGTACTGGTTCTTTACCAACATTGGTTAACAACGCTGAAAACAATATCAAAGTAACTTCAACAAATCAGTTTACTTCATCTTTAAGTGGTTCAACAACTGAAATTAACAAAGTAAGTTCATCGGTTGGTATCATTGAAGATATTGTACAAAACGGATTAAGTGTTAAACCTACTATTGTTTACAATAACTCAGATAAGGATAACTTAATTAAGGTAACTGAAGTAGCTCAGATTACATCAGAATCATTTGGTGATAGATTACAACAAAGATTGATTTCATCTTCAATTGGAGTTGTTCTTGATATTGTTGAAAATGGAACTGGTTCATTACCAACTATTGAAGATTATGGAACACCATCCGATGCACCAAAAACAATCGCAGCTTACAACCTATTAAAACTTAATATTCCATTCATCCAAGCGGAAACAATTGCATACTTATCATCTTCTTGGAGTGGATTAGAATACAATGAAGCGAGTTGTAGTAGAGATGTTGGTTCAATCATCTCAGGTGCAGCAGAAGATATGTTACATAACTCACTTTCTGCTTCGGTTGTAAATGGTAAGTTCTACTATGAATACCCATCAGCAGCAATCATTAGTGGTAGTTCATCTCCAAACTCCGGTTCACAATTAGTACCAACATTAGATGGTATTAGATACGCTGGTAGAATGGCTGAGAACATCGTAAGAGGATACACTTATGTAACCGCATCGGTGGATATTAGTGGTTCAGTAGAATTGATTAGAAATAACAAAGAATTTATTCAAAATGAAACTATCGAATTTATCTCATCTTCTTGGAGTAACTTCGAATATAATGAAGTAACTTGTAAGAGAGATGTTGGTTTCATCTTAGATGCGGTATCAACTGATTTACTTTACGGAGGTAACGAAAGAAGTGTAACCGCTGGTGATTTCTATTATAGATACCCATCTGCAGCAATCGTAGGTGGTGTACCAAGTGTGGATAGACAAAAAGACCCAACGGTAACTGCTATTGATTATGTACAAAATGTAGTAACTGAAATCGTAAGTGGTGAAGTATTCGTAACTGCTTCAAATGAGGTAGAGTATGTTTACGATTCACTTAGATTGAATAGAGGATTCTTACAAGCTGAAACTATCGCATTTGTAAACGCTAAGTATCCAAACTTCGAATACAACGAAGCAAGTTGTAGTAGAGATACTGGATTCATTATTGATGCTGTTGCAACTGATTTAAGATGGGGTGGTAACCAAAGAGCATTAACCGCTGGTGAGTTCTATTATAGATTCCCATCTGAAGCAACTGATAATCAATTAGATGAAACAACTGATGCATTAATCTACACTAAAGATTTAATTGAAAAATTAGTAAACAAAGAAACTCTATTTGTTCAAACTGGAAGTTTGAATACCGATAATGGAATTAAAGTAACTTCATTCTCACCAATAGCTGGTGGTAACATAACCGATGTTACTATTCTTAACACAATTTCATCTTCATTCACAATTGTATCAGATGCAATCGCTAATGGAACTGGTTCAACACCAACCGCATCCGCTTATGGTTCACCATTAACTGATTTGGATATTGTAAGTGCATATGGAATAATTACTGGTAGTGTTGAATTCATACAAAATGAAGTTGTTGAATATATTTCATCTTCTTGGGTAGGATTTGATTATGATGATGTTAAGTGTAAACGAGATGTTGGTTATATCGTAAATGGTGTAGCAACTGATTTACTTCACAACTCAGTTTCAGCATCAGCAACAAATGCTAGAGAGTACTACAAAGTTCAATCTGAAGCAACTTCATCTCAAGCACAACAAACAATTGATGGTATCAATTACGCATATCAATTGACAGAACAAATTGTAAAAGGTGTAACATTCAGTAACCCATCTACTCAAATTTCGGCATCGGTAGCATTGATTAGAGGAAATAGAGAGTTCATCCAATCGGAATCAATCTCATATCTAAGTTCATCTTGGGATGGGTTTGATTATGTAGAAGCAACTTGTAGAAGAGATGTAGGACACATTGTAGATGCAGTAGCAACTGATTTACTTTATGGTGGTAATCAAAGAAGTAAGATTGCTGGAGAATATTACTACAAATATCCTTCATCGGCAACATCAACTCAATTAGAACCAACTACAACTGGTATTAAGTACGCTGGTGATGTGGCAAGTAAATTAGTACAAAATAATATCTTTGTAACCGCATCTGCTGAAAGATTAGCTGGTAATAAAGTATTATTGGATAATAAAGAATTTATCCAAAATGAAGTAATCGCATATATTTCTTCTTCTTGGAGTACATTTGATTATAATGAAGATAAATGTAAGAGAGATACTGGTTACATCTTAAATGGTGTAGCAACTGACTTCTTATATGGTGGTAATGAGAGAAGTAGAGTAAATGGTGAATACTATTACTTATACCCATCAAACGCAACTGTTAATTACCAAAACAACATAAATGGGCAGTTGAATCAAACAATCGATGGTATCAACTACTCAGCAAGATTGGCTGAAAAGGTGATGGAAAACGCAACATTTGTTACCGCATCTGCTGAAGTATCTGCATCGGCTGAATTATTAAGAAGAAATAGAAGTTTCGTACAAAATGAAACTATTGAATTCATTTCATCTTCTTGGAGTAATGTAGTTTACAATGAAGATAAGTGTAGAAGAGATACTGGATATATTGTTGATGCTGCTGTAACTGATTTGGTTTATGGTGGTAATGAAAGAAGTGTAACTGCTGGATTGTACTATTGGAGATATCCTTCAAGAGCAACAAATGCTGGTACTCCTTCAGAACAAAATCAATTAGACCCAACAGTGGATGGAATCAGATTCGCAAATGGAACTTCACAAAATGTAGTTCAGAATTTAGAATACACAACTCCATCTACGGCAACTTTAAATGGTATTGATTTATTAAGAGGAAACACAACTTTCATTCAGAAAGAAACAATCGCTTACTTATCTTCTTCTTGGAGTGAGTTTGAATACAATGAAGTAAGTTGTAGTAGAGATTTAGGGTATATTATTGATGCTGTGGCAACGGACTTGAAATATGGTGGTAATGAAAGAGCAGTACAAGCGGGTACTTTCTACTACTACATTCCTTCAATCGCTACAACGGAACAAAAACCACAAACAACTGATGGTATTGATTTCTCTAAAGGATTAGCAGAGAAGGTAATTAAACAAACTCAGTTAGTATTCCCATTCTTATTGAATAGAAATGGAGCTAACGCACTTAAAGCGGTTAAAAAACAACTACAAGGTAAGGCGATTTCGTACACAAATGCGGCATTCCCTAACTTTATATACAACGAAGAAAAATGTTATAGAGATACTGGTTTTATCGTAGATGCTATCGTAACTGATATCATTTATGGTGGTAACGAAAGAAGTATTAGAGCAGCTCAATCGTATTACAATGGTGTATATGGAAGTGCGGCTGTTGTAATAACCGAACAAAAGAAAGAAACTGCTGAAACGAATAGATATTTAAGAACTCAATTCCAATTCGCTGCTAGACAAGCACCGGTTGAAGAGTTTGGTTCTCTAATTATTACAACTGGACATGATTTCTCATATGCTGGTGCTGGTGTAACTTATAAAGCACTACCTCCTAACCAAGGTGGTGATGGTGTACCTGACCCAGACAAAGAAATTACAGAAATAGCAGGAGGTAGAGTATTCTTTACTTCGGGTAATGAGCTTGGTGACTTTAGAATTGGTGGGGGTCTTGTTATTAAACAAGCATCTGGTACATTGGAGGGTAGAACATTCTCTAAATCGTTATTCTCACTTGTAACACCATTCTCATTAGCACTTCAAGACTAATAAAAAAAGTGAATAAAAATAAAACAAATATTTATATAGGATATGGCAGAAGAATTAGTACCACTTAATGCATTTAAATCCGTACTCACTACTTTGACAGGTGATGATGATGTAGTTTATAAATCTCCAAATGGGGTTTCTACTATTTTGTTATCGGCTCAAATAACAAATACTGGTGAGACGAATCAACCTGTTACTATAAAGATAACAAGTAACAGAGAACTACCCGTACCACAAGTAGATAATATAGTTAATGCTGGAAATTTTTTGAGTGCATCTGCATTGATAGCAAAAAATCAAACTTTTTTAGAAAAAGAAGCAGCTGCATATACAAATTTTCAAAATAACTTACAACCAATTCCATTTAGTTTTACTTCATCCTTCTTCGAAGGATATGTTAGAACAGCAATAGATGGAGTTGAGGCTGATTTAATAGAAGGTGGGACATTACAATCTAAAAAAGCAGCCCTTTCTTATTATAATAAAAATGGTGAAATTTTAATTCCTAATGATTATTTTACTGCATCATATCAAGCGATAGATTATACCAACAAAATGGTACAACAAATACTTATAAATGAATCAATTACAGGTTCATCTGATATAACTAGAATATATCAAGAATCAGTAACCCAATCATTTGATGAATCTTTAGTATCTGAATCAGGTTCTATAAGTGCATCGGTAGAATTGTTTGATGCCATTTCGGAAACTATATCAAATCCAACTAGAGTTTTACAACAACCAGTAGATTTGATTACTAATGTTAATATTCCAGCTGGTGATTCATTATCACCAATTGTGGCTGGTAAATTAGTATTAGAGCAAGAGTTTTCATTGATTGTATCAGGTTCTACCGATTTAACGGTAATTTTATCGATACTTGAAAGTGCAAACGAATAATTATATATTAAGAATAATAATAAATGAGCCAATTATTAAGCGGAAAGGTTAAAGTAGTAAGACCTACCGATGTTTCGGAGGATAGGTATGAATATCTACGATTAAATGAAGCAGAACCAAATTTAGGAGTTCCTGAAAGTGGTTCTCTTTCATCTGGCTCTATTGCATTAGTTGCCTCTGATGCTGATGGTAATCGTTTATTTGTTACTACACTTCAATTAGACCAGGTTACTGGTTCATTTAGTGGTTCTTTTGCTGGTGATGGTTCGGAATTAAATAACCTCCCAGATGTTCAACAATTAAGAAGTGGTTCAGTATCCGCTTCAATCGCTCCAAATACGGGATTCTTAGTAAATGTATCAGCATCGATTGATGGTGATTTGGATTTAGATGGTACTGCTAGAATTACTGGAGATTTAATTGTTGATAATCGAATCGTAGCTAGAGAATTGATTGTAGAAATCATTTCATCTTCTATATTATTTTCAACTGGTTCAAACATTTTTGGTGATGAACTAACTGATAAGCAAGAATTTACGGGTTCGGTTGAAATGACTGGTTCATTATCCGTAGATGGTGATACTAACATTAGTGGTGGTCTATTTGTAACAGGTGGTAATGTTCAATTAAGTAGTGGTTCATTCTTTAGTGGTAGTGGTGAGGGATTATTTAATATCCCTAAATCGGCACTTACAGATGATGCATTACTATCTAATTTAATCACAACTGGTTCTGTAACTGCTTCGGTTTCAACTGATGGATTTTTTAGAGTATTTAGTACTGGCTCAGTAACAACTGAATTGAGTGGTTCACTTTTAGTTAGTGGAAATATAGAAATAAATTCTGGCTCTTCATTTAGTGGTAGTGGTGAAAACTTATTTAATATTCCAAAAAGTGCATTAACTGAAGATGCACTACTTTCAAATTTAATCACAACAGGTTCGGTAACCGCATCTGTATCCAACGATGGATTCTTCAGAGTATTTAGTACTGGTTCAGTAACTTCAGAATTTAGCGGTTCGGTATTCGTAAGTGGAAATATTCAACTTAATGTTAGTTCATCTTTTAGTGGTAGTGGTGCTAATCTTTTCGATATTCCTCGTTCAGCACTCACCGAAGATGCTTTAGAAACGAATTTAATTATTAGTGGAGCAGTAACTGCATCAACATCTCCTGATGAAGGATTTGTGGTAACTTCTGTTGATAGTGGTTCTACATTTAGTGGTTCAATCTTTTTAAGTAGTGGCTCATTCTTTAGTGGTAGTGGTGAACAATTATTTAATGTACCATTAGCTGCACTTTCAGATGATGCTCAAGACGCTGTTGAAGCAGTTCTTGCTTTTGAAGCTGGTTTATTAGCTAGTGGTAGTGTAACTGCATCGGTTTCTGATGAAGATGGATTTGTTGTAATTTCTGAAGCTAGTGGTTCAACATTTAGTGGAAGTTTAAGATTAAGTAGTGGTAGTGTATTTAGTGGTAGTGGTGCTGAATTATTTGATATTCCTCGTTCAGCTCTAACCGAAGATGCACTTGTTAGTAATAATATTAGAAGTGGTTCGGTAACTGCTTCGGTTGCTCCTGATGAAGGATTTGTGGTAACTTCTGTTGATAGTGGTTCTACATTTAGTGGTTCTATATTCTTATCATCAGGTTCATTCTTTAGTGGTAGTGGTGAACAATTATTTAATATTCCTCGTTCAGCATTAACTGAAGATGCATTAATTTCAAATCTAATTACAACAGGTTCTGTAACTGCATCAGTAACAACCGATGGTTTCTTTAGAGTACAAGGTACTGGTTCGGTAACAACTGAATTAAGTGGTTCACTTTTAGTTAGTGGTAATGTTAATCTTATTAGTGGTTCTTCATTTAGTGGTAGTGGTGAAAATCTTTTCAATATACCAAGAACAGCTCTTGTTGATGATGCATTACTTTCAAACCTAATAGCAACTGGTTCGGTAACTGCATCAGTATCAACTGATGGATTTTTTAGAGTACAATCAACTGGTTCAGTAACTACTGAGTTAAGTGGTTCTTTGTTCGTAAGTGGAAATGTACAATTAAATAGTGGTTCGGCATTTAGTGGTTCGGGTGAAAATTTATTTAATATTCCACGTTCTGCTTTAGTTGATGATGCATTAATTTCAAATTTAATTACAACTGGTTCTGTAACCGCATCGGTGAGTACTGATGGTTTCTTTAGAGTAGAGGGTACTGGTTCAATAACTTCTGAGTTTAGTGGTAGTGTTTCTATATCGGAATCATTGGATGTTCCAATTATAACTGCAGATAAAATAACTTCGGATGAATTTACTGGTTCATTTAGTGGTTCATTTGCTGGTGATGGTTCACAACTTAATAATATTCCTCAATCAGCACTTTCCGAAGATGCAAGTAGAATTGCAAGCGGTTCGGCAACAGCTTCAATTTCTCCTAATTTAGGATTTGAGGTTAATACATCGGCATCAATTGATGGTGATTTATCAGTAACTGGTAGAATTACCGCTGAAGAATTATTTGTAAACTTTATTTCATCATCTATTATTTATTCTTCTGGCTCAAACATTTTTGGTGATGATAGTGGAAGTGATGTACAAAAAATATTTGGAGAAACTCAAATATTTGGTAATGTAACTGCAAGTGGAGTTATATCATCAAGTGGATTTGTTGGAGATGGTTCTGAATTATTCAACATTCCTCAATCAGCACTTTCTGATAACTCACCATTGATTGCTAGTGGAGCAGTAACTGCATCTACTGAAAATGATATATTCACTGTAATATCGGTTAATAGTGGTTCAATATTTAGTGGTTCGATTGAAGTTAGTGGTAGTGTTCAGTTAACTGATGGATTTGCATTTAGTGGTAGTGGTGAAAATTTATTTAATATTCCACAATCAGCACTTTCTGAAGATGCTACTAGAATCGCTAGTGGTTCAGCAACCGCATCTATTTCACCAAACTTAGGATTTGTAGTCAATACATCATCATCTTTTGATGGAAATGTTACTGTTACTGAAAATGGATTCTTTAGCGGTAGTGGTGCTGGGTTATTTGATATCCCACTTTCTGCAATTACTGAAGAGGCGTTTAGAATTGTTAGTGGTAGTGTAACTGCATCAGTTGACCCTGCATATGGGTTTAGAGTAAATGATGGAGCTCAATTTAGTGGAAGTTTAATTGCTTCATCATCTCGTAGTGCAATTCCAACTGGTTCACTTAATACCATATTTAATGTAACAAATGAGGGTTCATCAAATTATGCTTTTAGTGGTGCTATAAGTGGAAGTGACCCATCCCTTACTTTAGTTAAAAATGTAACTTACACATTCAACATCGATGCTAGCGGACACCCATTTTATATAAAAGGACAAGGAGATACGGATGTAAATAATGCATTAACAGGTTCTCAATTTGAAGGACAAAATGGTACAGATAGTGGTTCGTTTACATTTACTCCAACGGGAAGTAATACTATTATTTATTATAATTGTAGTGTACATTCTGGAATGGGCAACTCCATTTCTTTAGTTGATGTTGTTTACGAAAATGAAGTACCACATACATTTATCGGTTCAGTTAATGTGGATGGTAATCAAACTATAACTGGTTCTTTGATAACAACTGGTGATATTACTACAAATGATATTAAGGGTAATATAATTAGTGGGTCTATTTTTAGTGGTAGTGGTGAATCCTTATTCAACATTCCACTTTCGGCACTTGCTGAAGATGTAGTTCAAAGAACATTTATTGCAAGCGGTTCGATAACAGCATCTGTTTCACCCGTTGATGGATTTGTAGTAAATACATCATCATCATTTGAAGGAAGTGTTGATATATTTGGTGATACTGCTATAACTGGTGGATTAATTGTATCAAATTCTTTAGTTGAATTACAAAACATTCCAATCACACAATCTGTAAGTGTATCTGGTAGTAAATTTATAATAAACAATAAAGTATCCCCTCTTTTAAAATTAGTAAGAGAAAATTCATATTACTTTGATTTATCAGATACTTCTAATGTAAACAATACCCTTAGATTATCTACATTTAATGATGGTATTCACAATGCGGGTACAGAATACACATCGTTTGTAACAAGCGGTAGTGCAGCTGTGGGTAATGAAGGTGCTTATTTACAAATAATAGTAACTGGAAGTACACCACAAACTTTATATTATTATTCAGAAGAAACTACATCTTATGGTAACCGAATAGATGTATTAGATACAACACCAGTAGTTGCTCAAAATATTTTAGAAGGTAATACTGAAATAACTGGGAATTTAGATGTAACCCAAACAATAACCGCAAATACAATAGAAGCTGATGAATTTAGTGGTTCATTCTCTGGTTCATTTGTAGGTGATGGTTCTCAATTAACTAATGTACAAGCGGATTTATCACCCATAATTGCTAGTGGTTCTGCAACCGCATCGGTTGAAAGTGGTGAATCGTTTGTAGTAACGGCAATAAGTGGTTCTGAGTTTATTAGTGATGTTGATATAAGTGGTAGTACATTCATTGGATATAATACCGCTAGTATTAACTTAAAAGTAACTGGTTCTGTTTCAGTACAAGATTCTATAACCGCATCGTTCTTTGTTGGTGATGGTAGATTCTTAGAAAATGTAGAAGCAGCAGCTGCACCTCTTATTGCTAGTGGTTCAGCAACAGCTTCGGTTGCAAGTGGTGATACATTTATAGTAACATCACCAGTTAGTGGTTCAATCATAACAGGTTCATTAGTAACTTCTGGTTCAATAATTGTTGGTGGTGGTGGTAGATTCGAAGGTGATGGTAGTGGATTAACTGATATTAATATCGCTAACTTAGCACTTACATTAAATAAGTTAGAAAGTGGTTCAGCAACTGCATCATTAAATGAAACCGAATTCAAAGTATTTAGTAATAATATAAGTACAAGTGTAGATTCATCATTTAGTGGTTCAGTTACTATTTCAGAATCATTGGATGTTGGTGGAATTATTAGTGGTGATGGTAGTGGAATTACAAACATTGATATTGCCAACTTAGCAATTGATTCATCTCGTATCTTTACTGGTTCAGTAACCGCTTCGGTTGACCCATTAGGATTCTTTAGAGTTGAAAACTTAGACCCAACTGTAAATTCGGGTTCAGTAATTATAGAACTTAGTGGTTCAGTATATGTATCGGAATCAATATCAGCATCTGTTTATCGTGGTGATGGTAGTGGTTTATATAACATTCCATTAGATGCACTTGAGGATTTACAATTAGATAGAATCATCTCTGGTGCTACTGAAGCAGTTGTATCGCCTGATGATGGTTTAGTTGTAAACAATCAAATTAGTGGTACATTATTCGTTGGTGATGGGGGTGGATTATTCAATATCCCTGCTGAAGCATTAGAAGATTTATCATTACCACTTATCATTAGTGGTGGTATATCAGCATCAGTTGAACCAAATGATGGATTTAATGTTTATTCACCATTTAGTGGTTCAACATTTATAGGAAATGTAACTATACCATCTGGAAGTGGATTCTTTAGTGGTAGTGGTGAGGGATTATTTAATATTCCTGCTGATGCTATTGAAGGATTAGACCAAAGTAGAATTCTTAGCGGTTCGGTAACAGCATCTACTACACCTGATGATGGTTTTGTAGTTAGGTCTGTTGATAGTGGTTCAACATTCTTTGGAGACGTTGATTTTAGAAATGATATTAGTGCATCCAAAATATTTGCAAGAACTGAAGTATTTACACCAAGAATTACTTCATCATTTGTAGGACCTTATCAAGGTGAAAATACTGGTGTTGATGTTCCTGATGATTTAGATATTTTAGTATTTGATGCGGATGCAAACAAATTTAGACCTGTAACACAATTTGGTGATACCGCTGTATTCCCATTCTCAAATGTAACTCAGGTAACATTCCAACATAATTTTGCTATCGATTATCCAGTAGTTCAAATTTATGAAACTGGTTCAAATGGACAAATTATTCCACAAGCTATTGAATCAATTGATAGTTCATCGGTTAGAGTAATATTTAGTGGATTAACAAGTGGACAAGCAGTAATTGGTACTGGTGGTAGATTAGCAGGATTCGTACAAGGTTCAGATGTAGTGGGTACAGTACTTTCGGCATCTTATGCAGATTTCGCTAAAAACGCTGATACGGCATCAAACTTATTAGGTTTTGATTCAGCATCTCTTGCTGAGATTGGAAACTTATCACAATACATTAAGAGTGACCAAACTGCATCGATGACAGTTCTTTCAGCATCATTTGCTGAAACCGCATCATTTGCATTAAATGCATCTTTCTTAGATACATCAAACTTCTTATCATCATCACAAACATCTTCGATGACGGTATTATCCGCATCATACGCACTTTCAGCATCTTATGCTATAAATGCTGTATCTGCGGAAGATTATGTGAGAAATGACCAAACGGCTTCGATGACTGTACTTTCAGCATCTTATGCACAAACCGCTTCATTCGCTCTAAATGCTGGTGATTTTGTTGGTGAGAATTTCTTACCAAATACTGGTACTGGTTCATTCGTTGGTGTGTTTGAAGTAAGTGGTTCTCTTAGAGTAACGGGAAGTGCATTTTTAGAAGGTTTAGTAACGGGTAGTTCAGATACTGTTCTTGTTATAAATGAACTAACAGGTCAAATTCAGAAAAGAGATGTTACCGCAGTAAGTGGTACATCTGGTACTGGTGGTACATCTGGTACTGGTGGTTCAAGTGGTAGTGGTGGTTCTTCTGGTTCAAGCGGAACTTCTGGTACGAGTGGAACTTCTGGAACAAGTGGTACTTCTGGTACTTCTGGTACGTCAGGTACCTCTGGTACGAGTGGAACTTCTGGAACAAGTGGTACTTCTGGTACAAGTGGTACAAGCGGAACTTCTGGTACAAGTGGTAGTTCTGGTACTTCTGGAACTTCTGGAACAAGTGGTACATCTGGTTCTTCGGGTTCAAGTGGAAGTAGTGGTACAAGCGGAACTTCTGGAACAAGCGGTTCATCGGGTTCTTCAGGTACATCTGGCTCATCTGGTTCAAGTGGAACAAGTGGTTCATCTGGTTCAAGTGGAACGAGTGGTACGAGTGGTACAAGTGGTACTTCGGGTACATCTGGTACAAGCGGAACTTCTGGTACGAGTGGAACATCGGGTACTGCTGGTAGAGAAGGTGGTAGATTATATATAGTAAATCAAGATGGATTTAATTATTCATTTGATGGATATGTTGGAAACTTCCCAACATTGACTGTTGTAAGAGGAGAACTTTATTATTTCGATGTAAGTGGTGTAAGTTCATCTCATCCATTTGCATTAAGATTATCAAGTGAAACAACAACGGCTGTTCCTGGTACAACAAATAATGACCCAACAAATGGAAAACATAGTACATCAGTACTAATTGAATATAGAGTACCCGAAGATGCGCCAGATAGTATAGTTTACCAATGTGTAAACCATGCATCAATGATTGGAACTATTGAAATAGTTGATAAACAAGGTACATCGGGTACATCAGGTACATCTGGTTCTTCTGGCTCAAGTGGTTCATCGGGTTCTTCTGGTAGCAGTGGAACGAGTGGAAGTTCTGGCAGTAGTGGTACTTCTGGTTCTTCTGGTACATCTGGTAGTGGGGGTTCATCTGGTTCAAGTGGAAGCTCTGGTAGTAGTGGTTCTTCTGGTTCTTCTGGTTCATCGGGCACAAGCGGAACTTCCGGAACAAGTGGAAGTTCAGGTTCTTCTGGTTCATCAGGTTCAAGTGGAAGCAGTGGAAGTAGTGGTAGTAGTGGAACAAGTGGAGAACAAGGTTCTTCCGGTTCAGCTGGAACCTCTGGTTCATCTGGTTCATCGGGCTCAACGGGAACAAATGGTACTTCAGGAACTTCTGGAACAAGCGGTACGAGTGGTGAAAGAGGAAGTAGTGGTTCGGCAGGTACTTCTGGTACATCAGGAACAAATGGAACATCTGGTTCAGCGGGAACATCAGGAACAAGCGGAACATCTGGTACTGCTGGAACCTCAGGAACTTCTGGAACAAGTGGAACTTCTGGAACATCTGGTTCTGGTGGTACGGCGGGTACTTCTGGTACATCGGGAACAAGTGGAACAACTGGTTCTGAGGGTACTTCTGGTTCGAGTGGTACATCGGGTACTTCTGGAACAAATGGAACATCTGGAACATCTGGTACAAGTGGAAGTAGTGGAACATCTGGAACATCAGGTTCTTCTGGCACAAGTGGAACTTCTGGAACATCAGGTTCTTCAGGAACCTCTGGAACGTCTGGTTCAAGCGGAACTGGTGGTACTTCTGGTACATCCGCTGAAGGAAGTAGTGGAACTGCTGGTACATCGGGTACAAGTGGTGAGAGAGGAACTTCTGGTTCAGCTGGTACTTCTGGAACAAGTGGTACATCCGTTGAAGGAAGTAGTGGAACTGC
>Ga0222717_10000638_pt1 | contig 30004 bp, 20 predicted proteins | sample C33_18DmetaG_FD_165053 | JGI IMG/M metagenome (GOLD analysis project Ga0222717, IMG submission 165053) | Estuarine water microbial communities from San Francisco Bay, California, United States - C33_18D | ecosystem: Environmental > Aquatic > Marine > Unclassified | place: USA: California... | reverse complement strand
GAAAGGATACAAACTTGTCTGGATGGGTCGAAGGTAGATCTCCAGCATTAGCACCACCCGCAGCAACACGCCACGAAGCACCTTCTGCATAGACGATCTCACCCTCTGAGTATGACTTAGATGAGTCAATAGGTTCTGCGTCTCGCCTTGCCTCAAGGCTTTCTACTCGGTCAACCGTAGCGTTAACCACTTTTTTGATTTCGTTGCCGTCTTTGCCAGTTAGACGCGATGTGTCAAGCCTGCCGTAGTTGCCGTCTTTGTCTTTATATGTGATTTTAGCTGACATATTATTTATTTTTTTTATTTAAAGTTTATGAATTGAAAAGGACATTTCCGAAGGGGTGAAGCTATCGCTAGATGCGTCGCTCTTGACTTGAACTGTAATATCATCAGCGGCATTAGCGGAGATGATTCCAGAAAAAGAAGCGGAGCCTATAGCGGATGAGTTTGATACTTTACGATTCAGTTTGCAATTTGCATAGACCGTTCCTTGAGTTGTGTTTTTTAACTGGCAACTGTATGTGGAACCATTAGTCCCAGTGAAGGATACAGAAAACATCGCCATATATACTCCAGTAGCCCCCGCCGTTATCTTATTATTAGCGTGGTCTGCTGACGAAAGTTCATCTAATCCGCTTGAGGAAAAGCCAGAAATGTCCGCAAAAGTGGTTTGCACTGTTTGTGTGGTGACACCTCCTGATGTATAGATTTCCGCATAGTCTTGACCTGTTGCCGCATCAACCGCAGCTTCCACATAACTTGTAGTTGCAATTTTAGTTGAATTGTCTAGCGGTGTCTGCGTAGGGGCTGTGGGGTTGCCTGTTAAAGCGGGGCTTGCTAGATCTGCCTTTAACGCCATGTCAGCCACCAAATTAGTAATCTCAGATTGTGGGTGAGTGTGGGTTGGTTTATACTCAATAAGAGTAAAGCTATTGGTGTCTGTTTTAATCAACCTCGCACAGCCAATTAGCACATAAGGCTGACTTAAAGTAGTTCCTTCGTTGTCTACAACACTTCTTGGTGATGACCAAGTCAGTTCCCCGTCAAGCTCAGGATTGGTGATTTCTATTGAGCCGTTGTCGGCTATAGAATCAATATTTATTGTGCAACCAGACCCCAGAACAGCCAAGTGACCAGTAGTGGTCGGGGTAAACGTGGCTGAGTCGGCTACATCTTCAATGTTTGAATACCCTTTTTTATTTTGACTAATATCGCTTGTATTAGTAGCAATGTTACTAGTGTTCGTAGCAATGCCGCTTGTGTTTGTAGCAATGCCGCTTGTGTTTGTTGCGATGTCGCTTGTGTTTGTAGCGATGTCGCTTGTGTTTGTAGCGATGTCGCTTGTGTTTGTTGCAATGCCGCTTGTGTTTGTTGCAATGCCGCTTGTGTTTGTGGCGATGCCGCTTGTGTTTGTTGCGATGTCGCTTGTGTTTGTTGCAATGTCGCTTGTGTTTGTAGCGATGTTGGCGGTGTTGACCTGCATCGTAACGCTATTATTACCAGCCAGAGCTTCAACAGACGACAACCTCCCAGAGTGGGAACTTAGCTGGTTGCTGTTTGATGTTATGTCGTTGCTGTAGTTTTCATCACTAAGCAGGTTATGCACAAACCCCGTGGTCGCTATTCTTTCCGAGTCATTAGTTGTAGCCTGTGTCGGACATGTTGGTGTTCCAGTAAACACAGGGCTTTCAAGAGTTGCAACCCGTAACGACCCATCATAAACTTGCTGTCCGTCAATTGCGGATGCATATATATACCCCCAGCGCAAATCGCTCTGACCGAGCTGACCTTCTCCGTTGGCTCTTGGGTTTATGTTGGGGGTAGACATTTTTTATTAAAATTAGATTGCTTTCGGGACTATTGTAGCCCCAGATTTTTCCCAGTAAAGATCTTCTTTCTCGTTTGTGAGTTTTATATTTAAGACACCCGCTATTGATCTCCATATTGATGATTTCAGGGAGCCTTTTTCTTTTTCTGTAGGAACAAGTGTATCGCCAACCCTTTCCCAAGGCTGGTCTCCGCTGCTGGCTACAAGTAATGATTTGTTGGATCTTGTCTGCATTATGGGGATAGGGTGACTGGGTTTTTCTGCTGTATAGGGATAGAGAATTTAATAGTTATTCCCTCATTAGCCCTAGTATCTTCAGTCGTAGATGAAGCGACGTTGCCGACACCTGTTGATGTTCTTGTTTCTACAGTATCACCTTTATTGGTAGTAGTAGTGGTGTCTTCTGTTTTGTCAGTCCTCTCAACAGTAGACCCAGCAGGGGTAGCTCGGGTCGACCTTGTGGTTTGTCCTTGGTGAGTCTGTAATGAAACAGTTCCCTTGTTGGTGCTTGTATCGGTATCCCTAGATACTACTACATATGTTACTGTCGCCGCCATTGTTTTGTAAGGTTGATGGTGTTTTATTCTGTTGGTTGCAGGGGTTTGGACGCATGCTGCTGCGTCATACTTTCCCTTGTGTCGTCCCCGCCAGAAGATGCCGTTGAGACTGCGGGGTGAGTAATGGTTGTTGTGCTAAATTCTTCACCATTTGGAGTGGTGGTGGTGTTATGCCCACCCCCTGTTTTGCTTGCCGTCTGGGTGGATGTTCCGTGTGTCGTGGTTGAGACGGACGACCCCCCATCCTTCTCGGATGTATCCTTAGTAGAAGCCCCTGTTGCTTCGCTGTTTGCGATAGTCAGCTCAAAATCAAGTCTTTCTGGCAATATAACAGTTAACCCTCTTTGCCTCATTGCAAGGCAGGCATTATTCACTCCCTCTAGTGCCTGAGTAATAGAGGACTCGATTTCTTCAGGTTTCGCTGTAATTGTAATAGCCATGATTTTACCACCCTTTACGGGTTCTTACTCGGTTTTGAGGTGTTCCAGTATTAGACAAAACCTCTTGGGTTATTTTGGGTATGATCGATGCCCCTGCCCCTCTCTGCAAAGCGATCTGTCTTGTGTTTTCATTTGCCCAAATTTCTGACTCAGCCAGTTCGGCTTTAGCCATAGGTAGAACGTGGGGTATAATGTATTGATCGGGGACGGAAAGGATGGTGTCATTGTCTAAGTCGCTCAACCCTAGCGTGGCAGCGTCTATTGCCGCATCGAACTGAATGGTAGCCTCAGCTATAGGTAGCGGGTCAAGCCGCAGCATGATGCGAGCTTCGTCCAACTGAGACATCCCCGTGTTCTCGATTGTGTAACGATGTGGAGAACCAAACTCTCTGGAAATTGACGCCCCATAAAAAATCCCCTGCCCAGCCGACACCCCGTGTCCTGCACCGCGCCTTTCAGCCCCTACACCAAGTAGCCCGTCATCATCCCTTACGAGCTTTACACCTGTATCAAGAATACGAGGGTGGTTGGTGATTCTGCTTACGTTATAATTTGTAAGCATGATAGTATCAAAGTAGATCGTGGCGGAGTGCGACCCTGTGTCGCCGCGAAACTCATTTAGCAAAGTTGCAACTCCATCGGTTGTCGAGATAATCTCGTTCATGTTAACTTCGCTTCCGACAATAATAGACGCTCCTAGCATGTAGTCTTCAGCAACTAGACCGCCAACTACATTGCCACCCGAAGTCATGGTCACGGTGGTGTTTAGGGGTGGACGAATAAGATGTGAGACGGTAGTTATTCTGTATCTCTCGGGAACAGCAGCGAACCAGTTATAAACCGATGCGTTAATGCAATCTACGATCGTGATTTGATCACGGACATCCATTGCTGACAAAGTTCCCGATACGGTGAACCTTGCTAATCTTTCGGCTAGTTGTTTGGCAATCATTATGCTTGAGCGGGGTCTGAGTTTTCGGTTCCTGCGTCTGGGTTAGACACCCCTATAAAGGCTGATGCTCGAGCCACATCTGAGCTAATCATCCCTGCTTTGTCTTTCTCAAAAAAGAAGTGAGACCTCATGGCGAAAAAGCGAGCGATTGGCAGTAGGGTGGACTCAACGTATTTGTGCGGCATTCCGACGGTGGTCGCGCTGGTAAGGGTTTTTATCTCTGACACCGTGTAATTAGGAGCCTCTGTAGTTGCAAGATATGTAACATCGACATCAACCAAGGGTTTTGGTGTAACCATTAGGGTGACCCTAGTATTGTCTTCCCCAGATTGGTTTCGTGTCTTAATAAAGTAATAAGAAGCCGCCGCTGTGCCAGCCGCTACAACCTCAGCTTCGCTTTTTCCGTGAAATCGTTGATAAAACTGATTGAACTCCGACTGGTCTAGGATGCGGTGAAGCTCCCTGTTGTTCTCCGCAGCAATCCATAAAGGTGTCTGGACTTCTTGAATGTTGTCAGGTAGATCGACGCTACCCCCAGAGGGGACGGTCGCGGTGAACTCGTTCTGCCTAAAATAGTCATGTGGCGATGTCCAAATGAGCTGGAACGCCGAGTTGATTGCGGTCGTCACATCCTCGTAAATATAATCGGGACAAAGAGTTGGGTATTCAACCCATAGGACTCGCAGCACGTTATCTCTGACTTCAAGGAGGGTCATGCTTAGGTTTTGGTGTTAGCAGCCTTTTTTTTGGGCTGTTTTTTGCTTGCGGCTTTTTTCTTTGCAACCTTTTTTTGGGCTACAGGTGGCGGCGTGGGTAAAGATGGAGAAAGACCAGTTATAGACATAGGTTCTGGAGCAGGCTCTGGAGCAGGCTCGACAGGTTTCTCCTCGGTTACCTCTAAATCAAATACATATGCAAACGCCATCAAATTAAATTTATATGCTGACGGCATAATACGTTGCGAATCTTTGTTGAACTCTTCTTGATCAGTGTAGATCTTGCTTCCTGCAATCCACATATCCTCCATGCCGTTTGGCATTTTAGTCCTGATGAATTTAGTTTCCATACAACCCAACTTTAGGGGCGCAAAGTTCCCCTTTCGAGGAAGGCGTATGACGTATGCAGTGACAGTATTTTTTTTCATTGTGAAGGAAATATAGAAGAGGGGAGATGAAGTTACAAGCTCCAATCTCCCCTCTAATTACGATTTATTAAATCGCTCCCTAAAGGGGCTAGTTTTTAACCTAGCTCACTGTTGGGAACGGCTCACCAGCATATTGCACTGCGTGTGTAAGGATGAGGTATCCGACCTTGCGACCAGAAGCATCTTCACATGGCTCCTGTCCGAAGACTGAAGTCACAAACACATCCTTAACGAAACCTCCTTCGTGGGAGTCTTCGGTGCGGGAGTTGCGGTGCTTGCCATAACCACGTCGTGCAGCTTGCGCTCCAAGAACGAGGGTGTGACCAAGAGGAACACCAGCAGCGTTTACTAGGTAAACACTAGAGGTTCCAGCGTCGTGCGTGTTGGTGTGCACAGCGGCATCCCAAGCAGGGGAACCAGTCCAAGCATCGCCAGCAGAAGTATCCGTGGACTGAAGCTTGTCACCGACAGTAAGCTTGTTACCGTTGTTGGCACTGATTTCATAGAAACCAATCTTACCAGCGTCAGTAGCAGCGTTCTGGCTGTTGACAACAGCAACGTAGAAGTCGCCTGAGCCATACAAGCTGTTTGCAGCGGCAAGAGTGTCGGTTGCAAGGAACTTGAATGCGTGTAGTGGGAAATACTTAAAGTATGACGCACTGAGCGCACCTGCGGCAGTAGATCCACCACCAAGAATGAAGTTCTCGGTTGAGAAGCCATCGGTAGTGTCAACACCAAGGAATGCCTTTGGATTGAGCGGGGAACCAACTGCACCATAACCGTCGTGATCGACTGGGTTATACTTTTTGATGATGTTACCACGAACGTCCGTGTATCCACCTGCAAAGATGTAGTTAGCGTCTCCGCGAACACCAGCTTCTACGCAGAATGTCTTGTAATCACTGTCTTGCTCAAGGCTGAACAAGGTGTCAGTGGTTGCAACATAGCAGTAGCGGTTAATGGCATTACCGCTCTTGTCGGTTCCCATTTTGGCTGGCTTGCCGTTAAGGCGTTGCAACTGGACGCTGCCAGCAGTGATTGTGTCCCAATCAAGAACATCGGCACTCACAAGGTCAGCAGCAGATGCTTTGTTGCCAGCGAAGATTTGATTCTCAGAATCACCGTGGTGAAGGAACGACATGAACATCTTCTCAGATTTCTGACGACCCATCCACTTACCGAGCTGCTCAGGGATACCAACAGCGATCTCGCCGCGCATTCCCATGAACTCCTCAGAGCGTTCTGTATAACGAACACCGTGGCGGAGGTAATCAACTGACAACGTGTAAGTATGGATCTTGATTGATTCAAAATCATTCTCGTCGTTAAACAGTTCGTCACCATGCTTAGGCTCATTATAGAGACCAGCCATTTGGGTGAATGTAATCTTCTGACCGCGACCCTTTGCAGTGTCTGTGATGGTCTCGATGATTGCGGAACTACCTCCCTCCATAGGAGCGAAGAAGTCTGTAGTTTGCTCGAAAACCTCGACGCCTTTGCGCCATAGTTCACGAACTGCGCCTGCGTCACCGTAGGCGTTCGATGGGTCATTAGAGAGAGCGTTGCCGATCCCTTGACCTGTTATATTGGATGTATTATAAGCCATTGTTCTTTAGTGTTTAGTTTTTCTTTTGTTTCAATAAAAGGAACTACACTAAAGACTTGTAATAGAGTAAATTAGCCTACCTGCCCCATAGCCGCTGCCATTTTGGCAAAGTCTTCTGGGTTGGCGATATCAGCGATTTTCTGCTGCAAGTCTTTGGAAGCTCCAGTGGTTCCTCCAGTGCGCGATGCGCCGCTGGCGGATGGTAATGGTGCTGGTTTCTCTGTCCTTGCGGGCTGGGGTGAAGTGGATTGCTGAGGCGGGGTAGATGGATTCTGAACTGCTGCGGCTTTTGCAATTACTGGCTCTTGTCCTGCAATAAACGGGGCTACATTTAGTTCTCTCGCTGCCATTTGCGCTACAAGCAGTGGCTTGTTTGCATCGTAGTAACGAGGGTCGTCCGTGGTCTCCAGAGCTTCGTCGATTTCCCTACACTTTGCGAAGAACTCGGTGTCTTCTTTAGCAAAGTCTGGAAATGTTTCAACGGCTTTGGTGTGTGAATTTTCAAACTGGCGGCTTCTCTCACTGGTTGCAACTTCCATTGCTTCAGATTCTCTTTCACCAAGAACATCAATAAGTTCTTCGGCGTCGATGATTCGCTCTCCAATATCTGCTGCTTCATCCAAGTCTCCATCACGCATAGCCCTGTTTTGATCCATTCGTAGATCTCTAAGGTTTTGCTTGGCTTCATCTTGTGTGATCCCGTCAAATACACTATCTTCACTATCTTCTGCTTCTTGGTCTGTTGCAACGATATCATCACTAGCAGTATTTGGCTGCGTATCGGGGATTCCGAGATGATTTCTTGCTAAACCTAAAGCTTCTGACATTGAGACAGGTGCTTGTGCGGATTGTGCTGCTTTGAAAATTCTAAATGCCTCTGCATCCAATTTTTCCTCTGGGCGAAGTCTAAACTGAGATTCCCGCTTTGCAGCGGCTTCCTCATCATTAGTGCTTTCAGTTTCTGTCTCGGCTGCTTCTGCTTCTAGCGCGGCGGCTGATGTAGGGTCAATCGGGGTGGTAACCTCCTCCTGAGTTTCTACTTCCTCCTCTGCTGCTTCCGCCTCACCCTCTGGAGGGGCTGCGGTTGCAAGTGCGTCTGGGTCTCCTTCAAGTCGGGCTTTCATAGCCTCGTATTGATTGATGTCCCCAATGCTGTTGACTTCCTCTGTTGGCGATGGTGCTACCTCTTCACTTGCAATTGCAATGTCTTCAGTTTGCTCCACCTCACCCGAACCCACATGGTCTGTTGAACCAGCTTGGTTGTTTTCGGATTGGATATTAGTGGTATCGGCTTGCGCCTGACCCTCTACCGTCTGTTCTGATAAATCGGTATCTACCTGATTGCTCATAAGCGCATTTTGCTATTGATTAATTTAATTGCAAGAATTAAATTGCATTTATGTCATTACCTACATCTGACTTCACTTTCCCCCCTTTGATAAAACCTCTAAGCGGACTCAACAATGACGAGATGGATTTTGAAGGAGAGTCCGTAAGAAATGTTGAGTTTTCTAATGAGCACAGATCAAAGACCGCTGATACCCTCAACTATTTTTCAGGATTCACTGAGACAAAAATCACCGATATGGACGGTTTTGTTTACACCGTCCTAGCGCGATCAAACGGAGCGGACAGCCCGTCAACAACCAGCCTGACTTTACCATACACTATTTATTATGCTGATGGCTCTACATCAACAATTACTGAGGCGGAGATATTTGCCGACTACGACCCTACTCCTGAAGATGAAGGAGGTGAAGGACACACTGAATGGGGCATACAGTTTGAGGTATCGGCTGGGGAAATGACTGGATATGTTGAGTTCAATGACCATGGGGATAGGTTTATTGAAGAAGCGGAACCCTCATCCGAGCAAACTGGATACTGGTTGCCAGTCATTCTTGGAGGGGAAAGGGTATCCACTGGTGGGCTTTACCAAGAAGATGCAATGTGCGATGACGGGGTGAAGGTATTTTTAATCAAAGTAGGGTAATGCACAGACTAAGACCTATAGAACCGCTTCCACCATACCCGACAACTGCCGTTGTTTGCTTGGTGGCTACTCTGGGAGGGCGCACGGAATCTACTTTTGAGCTAGACGGAGGCGACGATTTTGTAGCTGAAACCGTTGAATTTCTAGCAAACGGGAAGGTTAAAACCTCCATGACCGTCACAGGCTCCTATTTCCCATTCGGGGAGAATACCACCATGGGATTTAGCTGTGACCACGAAATTACAATAACATCAGGAGGAATGCTCCAATGGGTAGACATTTATCGTTTGGTGGGCGGGGTGCTGACCAGCACAAGAATTGCCGAGGAGACAGGAGGATCAATAAATGTCACTTTTGACCCTGCTGATTATGACGCAGGAATATGCGGATTCTTCCTTGAATTTGAATGGGGAGGAGGTCTAGCGATAGGGGACTCGTTTGATGTAACTTATTAATCAATAGGATTGATGTTCGCTGCCATGTTGGCGGCAGATGACTTCTTCCTTCTCTCACAGAACTTGAGGATGTCATCACACAGGGACAACTCACCCCTGTAGAAGTCAGCCTCCCTCTGATCGGTTCCTATCTCGTTGATCTGCCCCTGAGCCTCATCTCTTATTTTTTGGATCATTGGTATAAAGATCTCGCTCCATCCAGAGCACGCCTCGAGTCGTTCTACGCGCTCACCAACTTTTTGTGCCATGTCATAGGCTATTCTTTTTGCGTCACTCATTAGTCGTTAGGGGCTACTTCTGCTGGCATGTTGTTGCTGGTGTTTATTGCTTGGTTTGGCTCGCCGCCGCCAGCACCTTGCTGTTCTGGTAAGAACCCTCCATTGGGGGCTTGGGGTGGTAGCTGAAAGTCTGTGGGTGCGATGATGCCGTCAACATGCGCTATTTCAAAAGATTTTAGCATTTGGCGGTATAGCGGAGCGAGTCTTTGCTGTAAGGCTGGCGGAAGCGAATAGTATTCGATGACCTTGGCTGACGCTTGGGACGCCTGTGCAAGCTCTTGCTCGTTTTTATACTTACTCATTTCCATCCGTATATCCATCTCTATGGATCGTTCTATGTCATTTGGGTCGAACTCGATAGACTGGGCTTGGTCGTTCTCTGTATAGATAAACGCCTCCTTGTTGTCCATGTAAGCCATTGAATAAGTAACAAAAGACTTGAGAACCTCTTCCAAGCCTTCTTGCATCACAGACAGGTAGATCGAAAACATCTCCTGACCAGACCGCTCAATGTTCCTGACGCCAGTTGCAAGTTTTGCTGTATCCATTCCCAGCATGGCGGCATCGTTCGCGTGGGAGACCCCAGACATATTAATTGCAACCTGCATAAAGAACTCGATTTCTCGGTAAATTTCACGACCCTTGATGTCATACAAGGGAACCACGGTGAGAATGTTTCTAGGGTCGGCGTTGCCTTTTGGTGTGTAAACCTCTCCACCATTAAGCTCAAGGTGCGGGTTATCCTCTCCTTCAACAACCTGATCTTTTCGCCAAAAAATAACATTGCCCGATCTGGATTGTGAAAGACTCCAGCGATTTACGAGAAGGTCAACAACTTCTTGCAATGGCTGAAAAACCTCCATTGTTCCGATACCGTGCCAGCGACCATCAACTCGGTTAACTCTAATTACATCGAAAGGTCTTTTGCCATTAGGGGTTCTGTTTGCAACGTAGTCATAAAACAAAGGTCGCTTGTTCTTGCGGTCAATCATTATTACGATGTCCTCTTGGACGCCGTCCTCATCCGCGTCAAAGTGTAAAAACACCTCGGCTATTTCTATAATAGGCTCAGTAGGCTTGTTTTCATCCAGACCTCCATCTTCTCTGCCGCTATCCCCGATAGATTCGCCTACCTCTGGGCGGGGTTTGTTAGCACTTGCTGACGGTGCTGTGTTTCCACCGACAAGCTCTTGGAGGGACTCATAGATTTTTGCTGCGGTTTCCCTTGTGGTTGAGTTGCTATCCTCCAAGGCTGAGATGTAAAGAGAAGCTATTTCAATTGCTGGTTTGTCGTATAAATGCGCCACACAGTCTGCTTCATCGAGCGAGGCGGCGTCAAGCGGAGCTAAAAAGTCCTTGTAGTAGACCGTCTTGCTTTCCGCGCCAGCGTAGCGCACCTTCTGTCGTTGAACCAACTGTTCTTCAAAGATGAGTTCTGATGGGTCTTGATACTGCGGCGGCAGCTGGGTTTCTCCGTCACGTTGCAAAATCCACACGTTTCCTTGCTCGGTCTCGGCTACAGACCATGTGTCCATTTGGGTGATGTAGTCGCTGTCTGCGGCAACAAACGGCTGACCGTCCTCTGAAACTGCAACTGACAATTGGCTTTTGAACGATGTCCAATCCTGTCGGTAAACAGTCTTAACGACCGACTCGCCACGTATAATTGCTCCTTCTATCGAGCTGATTACAGTGTTCTTTAATTCTGATTTTCGAGCTTTGTATTTGAGGTATTTGTCTAGTATCGACGCCTTGTCATCATCTGACGCCCCGACCGAGTAAGCCCCAAACCACGGGTCAGTCCCGAGAAAGTAATTAGCCGATCTTGCAATCTGCTGCTGGGCGATACGGCGAGACATTGGGACGGTCAGGTTGGATTCCGAGAATATACCCCCAATAAGGTAAGACCTCCAGTCAAGCTGGTTGTGGTAGGTCATCTCATAGAGTTGACGTTTACCCATAAATGATCCAGCGGCATCCTTGATTGTCGCGTTCTCACCGTGTCCATACCAGTTGTGGTGCTCTGTGTTTTTTCTACCCAAGTCTTTCTCAAGGCTGTCTATCCTCAACAGTGCGTGATCAACCAGCTTCCGTTCCTGATCTTCTGTAAGCTCAAGCGGAGAAGGGAATACCACCTTAGTGTTGTTTTTCCCTTTTTTACCAATGCTGGTAATCGGTTTTGTTGTAGCCATTTTTTCGGCTACTACTTGAACTTGGCTTTTGGGTGATGTGTTTTCTGAGTCGCTCATTACTTGTTGTGTTTATCTTTTAACTTTTTGTAGACTTTGAGTGTGTCTTTTTTAAACGCTGGGAGTCCAATTGCAATATCCAATGCTTTTTTTCTCGCGGCAGCTCTTTTAGCCCTGATTGATTTAGCCCCCTCGTCAGTCATAAGGGTTGCTCCTTCGCTTCTATAATACCTGTTATAAAGGCTACTGTAAATATCCCACTGCTTATTTGTCATGGGTAGCGTTACCCTGAGATTATCGCTGACCGTGTAACGATAATTCTTTTGAGACTTGTTCGGTATGTTTACCGACTTGTCCATCGGGTGTCGCTTGTTGTATCTCCTGATTGCCTCTATGTCCCTGACTTTTTTGTAGTCTTGGGTTTTGAGAATCCAGTCGATCATGTGTCCTGCGGCAGGTATTTTTTTTCCTAAGCCGTCAGGTCTCTTCATTTTTTCCCCGAAGGCATTACGGCTTGGTGCTGGCGAATACTTGCTTTTTGGTAGCCATGATCCCTCGTCAGCATTTGGATACAACTCATAGGCAAGTATTCTTGCAAAGCCTTCCATGCCTTCATCATCTAAACCAGTCTCGTCATAGTATTTGTTTGTGTCCCTGATTGGCTGGCGTATCACGTTGGGGACTAGCATTGTTGCAAGCTGGCGAGCCAACCACTGTTCTGGACGCTTTTTCTCGTCCTTCATCATCAACAACTCGTTGATTCCCCTGAGCATGGTCTTGTCAGTCATCTGGGAAATCATGGTGTTTGCAACAAAGTCCTGAGTCCAATCCCATAGCCCCTGATCGCCACGCGCCGTCTTTTTGATATTTCTAATCATATCAACCGTAGTTCCAAGCGTGATAGCAGCGGGGTCAATCCGACCATAGTCAAACGTTTTGCCAAATACGCGAACGCGATATTGACCCATTCCTTCTGCGTAGGCGGCATTTCGGGCAGCCCTCGAACCTTCGCCAAACTTGTCCATTGACCCAGTAATGAGAATATCTTTTTCACCATCATCATCATCACCTTCAGCCATGCCGTAGATTACAGATGCAATAATTGAGGATACAATTTGTGAGCTGAATCGGTGAATGGCGTGTGCCGCTTCTGGATCTGCTTCTCCTCGATTGTTCTTGGCATATTTCACAACTTTGTAGCCAGTGATTGCAGTAACTAAGGGGTTCGGCACATAGTGGAAGCCTTTTCTGATAAGGTTCATAATTACTCGAGTAAACGGCATTATAGTAATTCTGACTCCACCAAGAGCTAATCTCAGACCCTGAACAGTAGCAGTGGCGAGGGCGTTATCAGCTATATCTACTTTGGCTTTTAGCTTCTTATCGCTGTCTTTTATGTAGCTGTCAGCCGCACCAACAACAGCCGACATTGTATCTCCCAGTAAAGAGAGTATGTCGCCGTCCTTAAGAATAGATGTGTCCAACTCCTCAAACTTTGGCAGGTTTTCGGTAAACACCGAGATGTCAGCTTGTTTACCCGCCGCATCCCATGATTTAGAACCTAAAGTCTTGGTCTCTAGCTTGATAAATTTCCCTAGCTCCTTTCCTGACAAACCCCGCTTAACCCCTTCACGATAGGCGCGAGCGGTCACCTCTGCTCCAGCGATGTTGTATCGGAGGAACTCGTCAACACCAAGGTTGAATCTAAGAACTCCGCGAGCCAGTTTACCGAGCTTGAAGTCTTTGGTTTTATTACCGCCTGCAAGACGGGTCAAGGTTGCTGGTCGCTGGGGAGATCTTCCCTTCATCAACTTGGAGATTAGGTCGTCAACGTAATCAAGTAGGTGACCCATTTGGTAACCCCTAACTTCCTCGGATGACTCACCCTTATATGGGTTAGCGGCAACTCCGCCTTCTTTGAATTTATTAAAGTAAGCTCGCTCTGTATCAAAAGCAATAAGTGCTTGTTGCGCCCCTTTAGCCCACCATTCTTTCCATCCCTCCTTGAGGTATTTATACTCTGCAAGTGATGCTGAGTCTGGGTTTTTTAGGTAGGCGTTAAATGCGGCTTCAGCACCACGGTCTACAAGCATCCTGTATCCACCGAACGGAATTGAAAGAAGGTTGACGGCTACTGTCTTTGCGGAGAATACGTTTGCATACCACGTTCCTATGGTTCTGGTAACAAAGTCTTCATCCATTTTCTCCAGAGATCTGAATGCCGCCATAACATCGCGGGGGTCTAGGATATTGAAATCCTTAACTCTATCGCGCCCTGCACGGAAAGAGTGCTCAACAATAGCCTCTACAGCCTCGTTAAGTTCAATTTCAGTTGGTTTATTAGGCATGGTGCTAGGTGGTCGACCAGCTTTGTAGTCATCCATTGTGTCTACGCGATACCCGTCAATTGCAATTTTTCGTGCCTGTTTTTCGACTTCGGCTCTGAACTTGGCAATGATCTTGTTGTGTGATTTTGGATCAACGCCAGTTGATGCTTGGATTGTTTTTGGGCTAGATCCTTCGCGCCATTTATTTATGACTTGCTTGTGCTTATTCGAGAACCCCGCAAGAGCCGCTGCGTCAGCAGCAGTCCCCACCCCATTCCCTTGATGGCTGGCGTTAAATACATCCGCGATGTTTATCCCGTCTTTCTTCAGTTGCTTTTTAGCCCTCTCGTAGCGTTTAGTTTGATATTCAGCCAAAGCCTTGTAGTAAGCCTCTCTATTTTGCTTAGGAACCGCTCCTACACCATTTTTGCCTTCAGCTTTTGCTCCGAATTTCTTCTTGAGGGCTGATATAACTTCGACAGATGGCGAGTGTATTGCAATTCCAATAGCATATGCAGCACGCTGTTGCGGTGTCTGGAAGGGGTCTTTCATTGCCGCCATAAGTCGTGCGGGATTTGCCCTGCCTTCTTGATGGGCGAAACCTAGTATTAATGCCTCGTTTATAGCGTCTTTGCTTCCGCTTGCAATTGCAGCTTGCAACTTATCAGCCGTGAAACGGGAAGCGGCTATAATTGTTCCGCCAGTCACCTCTCCAACGTAGTCACCGTTGGCATAGTCGTAAATCATCTGCTCTATTTCATTGGCAGGTTTAGCTAGAATAACAGCCGCTTCCGCCTCCCATTTAGCACGATCCTCAGCTACAAACGACTCTAGATACATTTCTTTAATGACATCTTCCGCATTTCTTGTGGCGGGATCAGATGACCACTTAGCCTTCTTGGGATCTCCTTGAACTACTTTCTGGTCATTGTCGTCGAACTTATCTCTGTCTTGCATCATCCGATCGCGCTCTTGGTCAGACGTCTTTACCCGACCAGCCGCTGCCCGACCTGACTTAGAATCTATTGGTCTTGGCGATTGGAGGTTGATCTGTTGCGACATCCTTGCCCCATTATCTCTGGTAACCATGCCGTCAGTTGCAATATCCTCAGTAAGAGTAAGGACAGATGCTAAAACTGAGTTCATTTTAACTGGAACCCCGAGAATTTTACGGATAGCGTCAAACAGTGAGTCAAGCAAGCTTCTCTGACCTTTTCTTTTTGGGTCGCTAATGTTATTGAGAAACTTCTGCATTTCCACGTTGGACATGGCTTGAGCTACAAACTCGAGCACATTACCCATTCCGTAAGCCACGTTACTGTGAACCTGTTGGTCTGCTGGAAGGTTTTCGTTTTGCCTTACAGTAACCATTGCTTCTGCCCCAGCCCGTGTGAGTTGCGGCACTGTTTTTTGAGCGATGTCGAAGAGTCGGAACATTTCACGTTGCGCCGTTGTGTAACGAGCCTGCGATCCTCCAGCCCTGCCGCTCCCAACCATTGCGGCTGTGTCGCGGTAGTCAGCGTCAATCAACTGGTCATGGATTGTTCCGCCGAGATCATTTAATAGCGTTCCAACAGTTGAAACATGTGCGTATTCATGTAGCCATGTTTTCACGGGCGCATCCCACCTCAATGTGATTTTTCCGCCCTGCTCATAGCTTCTGTCTGTTCTCTCGTCCCACCTTATCGGAGCATTTAAGAATTTTTTATTGTGCGACTTGAGCATTGCTTTCGCCAAATCTGCAAACTCTGAACTCCCTTCTTTAATGATGCCATCCAGCATCGACTTTACCGACCCTCCATACAATTTATGCATCTTGGAGACGTATTCCCTTATCTGCTTGTCTGTGTAGATGGGCTGCTTGGTGATATCTGGCTTTACATAGAAATCGTTGTTCGCCTTCGCCTGCTGGTTTACTTGGTTAAGCGGGGTGAAGTCCCTGTTGTCGAGTTCATCGATAAGGGTTGAGATTTCATCGATCTCTGCCGCAAGTTCGGTGGATTGGCTGACAACTCGCCCAGTTTTCCTGTCAAGCTCAGTTGCAAGATACCCCCCATCATCCCATGAATCACGATCCCAATACAAGCCTATAGGAACCCCTGCATTACTCATGTAGATGAACGAGTAGTCGGTGTAGTGGTTGCTGGCGTTATTCTCCGTCAGCTTTATGAACTTGCTGATTCCTGTAGACATCAGAGCATCCCATAGAGTCTGATCCATCAGCTCCATGTCGGCATCAGTCAACTCCCACTTCTCATCAAGATTGTTTGGGATCTGCGGTCTGCGCGGGGTAACTACTGGGCGTTTATCGTAGTCCTCTGTAACTTTTGAGTTGTAGGACTTGATGGCTTTTACCACCTTGGTCTGCTGGTTTACTCTTCCTCCATTCTCGCCATATACGACTGCCAAGCTCTTTCCCGCGAGCTTTCCTCCTCGGATAGTGACTGAGGGTCTATAGGATCGAGAGTCCTCACCTCTTCTGATTGATTTGTAGAGTTCGTTTGCGGCTGTGCCGTAGTCTGGGTCGTCTTTTTGTTTGCTTCCATAAGTGTCGTGAATTAGTTTTTCGTAATACCAGAGGAGTGCTTGCAGTTCTGCGGGGTTCCAATCTTTACCAGATCTTTCTTGTAACTTGGCTCGCACCCGATCCATTGTCAATCGAATAAATCTACGATGCCCGCCACTCTTGGGAGCCTCAACCATATCTAGTCCGTCTGCAATCTTTATGTAACCATTGGAGGACAATCTCAATTCATTCAATACGGGGCTGAGATCCTTTCTGTTTTCAGGGATCGTGAAGTGATCTGTGATCTTTTTAAGTGTCGCGTGAGAGGTTGATGCATTTGTTCTCACTCCAAAGGATTGCAACACGCTCATCGCCCCCTTATCTGATTTAGCCGCATCGAGAGCATCTTTGTATCGTTTTCTCGACCTTAATAAAACTTTTTTGTCAACCCTCTGCATCTGGGAACCTAATGCCCTACCGAAGGTTCGCATAAACCAACGATCCATAGTGGTGGTATTAAAGTTTCCAGAAAGGTTGAAGAAGAACGATCCAAGCTTGGCTCCAAATATAAGAGCAAAAGGAACGACCTCATCGATCAACTCGCCCTTGGTGATGTCTTTCGCTTCCTTGGCGGTGAAGCCAAAATCATTAACTATTGCATCCCTTAAGTCTTTAACTGTTCCTTCTGTCTGGAGAAAAGAATCAACTTTTTTCCAGCCAAGAATCTGAGTAAGCTTGTCGACCCTTGCTAAAGCATTTGATATTTCATTAGCTCTTTTACCAGACACTTTAGTGTCACCCATCTTGCCTGTAGACTTCCAGTCGTTATAAACTTTCCATGTGTCAAACGTCTGGTCTTTTACCTTATTGCCGTTAGATGTAACCGCAAGTAATACGCGCAGGATAAAGTTGTTTTCTGGTTTAGATGCATCTGGATCAAGCTCCTCAAAGATGTCCATTGCCATCTTGAGCCTAGTCTCATACCAAGATTGAAATTCAGGGAAAACTACTGATGCTTGCTCAGCAACCTCCAACATATTATCAGATGCTTTTTCAACATCTCCCAAGAAACGCTTCTCTTGACCTGCGGCAAAGTTTTTCTTTCGCCCCCTCCAGTTTCTTGACCAATCAATTTTATTGGATTTCTTTAGAAGGATTTTAGCAATAGTTCTGACCTTACCCCCTTCAAGTGGAGAGGTTTCTACTGGAACGTAGTCCTCTGCAATAATAGCCTCAAGGATCTGTTTGTGCTGATTTGTCCGTGGTTGCTTTAATCGCCCGCCGTCTTCCGTAACATCTTCATTGCCCTCTTCCCGAACTCTTGAGGGGACTCTTCTGGTCGCGCTCGAAGCGAGGGCGATAACATCACCAATTTCTTCCCGCTTGGAGAGGATTTCTTCTGCTGACTCTGCGAATCCTTCTGGTGTTTTTTGTTTTCCATCTTGTTTTAAGCTTATTTCTTGTTCGTTTTCATTTCCATCAATGTGGAAAATGGCGTCTTGGTTAGAAAGAATACCTACCCTTACTGCTGTTTCAAAATCCGCTACAGGGAAGCTAACGTCAAGAACAAATTTTCCGTCACCTCTTTTCCAGCCTCCAAGGTGTGCACCTTCAGTTTCAAACACTTCTTTGTGATCAACAAAAAACTGCTCAAGGTCTGCATCGGTAAAATCTTCGCCTACAACAGTCTCTGTGTCTTTACTAGCGGCGACTGCGTATCCTTTTGGTGCAAAATCAGAGTTTTGATCAATAGTGAACCCCCAAGGGTTTTCCTTGATCATCTTGGTCAAGGTTGAAGAGTTGCTCCTGAACGATTCGAGTAGTCCCGACTGATTTTTCCGCTTAGGCGGGGATGACTGGAGCCTGACCTTGGTCTCCGCCTCTCTCATCATTGCAACAGTGTCATTGAAAATCTGCTTGTTTTTACCGATTTTATTAAAGGTTTTTATCTTCTTCTCGAAAAAGTCAATAATACCCCTAAGTAAATCTGCGATCTTCTGAAAGGATTTAGTCCTCATCTCCTGCTCAGTCACCGTGCCGTAAAGGATCTTTTGAATAGCAGCCCTTTTGAACTCGGCAGCTTGATTCATTGGTGTCTGGTTGGACTTGTAGACCTTGCTGAATTTTTCAGCAAACCCATCACGTTTCATTTCTTCGTAAAGATCTTCATGGTAGGCGATATAGTCCACCCCGCTATTTTTAATAACCTTGTAGCTGGAGGCGTGAATTAGCTCCTCCCTGACGATCAGGTCTAAAGCCTTGTCGCTGTAATATGAAAGCTTCTTAGAGTTTAGGTTAATCTGTGACCCTTGTTTGCCTAATGTCCACTCAGCTAAAACTCCAAATGGAACCGTGTTGTTTGCGACTCCAATTGATTTAAAAGCTTCCCCGAACTTCTTGTAGATGCGGTATTCTGTGTCGCTTACAGACCGAACAGGTTTGGCTTCTGGTTTTAGGTTTTTTGGGTTTGGTGACTGGAGGTTGATTGCGGACTCAGGCTGCGCCTCGAATGGTCTAGCCACCCCGTTTTCATGAGTAATAGAGACGTCAGCTTCATTGAACATGACGTAGTTGTATGTGCCTTCTCCCTTGTCTCTTGAATCGCCATCAAGATACTTAATGCCCTTAATGCCTGCTTTTGCTAGTGCTTCAGATGCTTGTTTGGGGTCGCGGGCGTTTGATTGCACCAACATGTCATAAAGGTCGCTACCTCCCATTTTTCGTGTGAGTTTGCTAATATCAAAATCTAAACCTTTTTTTATCTCAGCCTCCAGATCTTTTATCTTTTTGGCTCGCCCTTTAAATGGTTTTGTCTCAAGTAATTCCTGAAACCTTTCGCGTTTTCTTGCATTGGTTTTAATAGCATCCTGAACCTTCTCGCTTTGCTCACTCAGTGGCTTATCCCAATCGAGTAACTCGTTTTGCTCTACATCAAGCTCAACCGTGTATAGGTTCCCTTTTTCGCTATGAACTATCTCCAGTCTTTCCTCTAAATCTTTCTCAAATTTCGTGAGGAACACAATGGAATCAATAGCATCATTGTAATAATCCTCGCTCACCCGACCCGCCTTAATAAGGTCAGGGGCTTCAATTATCTTTTTATTGTAATATTCCCTCGCCCCATCAAGCCCGCGACTTGCAACTGTGTTTAATGTTTGCTCCTGATAATAATTAAATTCTTGGTTAAGATATATCTTCGTCCCATCTAGTTCAACCCAACTAAGCCCAGCATCCATGTTTTGATACATTTCGGCAATTGATTTGGTTTCCGTGAAATATAAGCCCCATCCATAAACTTGTTGCCCCTCACCAGAGCCGATCTTGTCCGTGGACATTTCCCCCTCGATCTTATGCCGAGTGCCGTGGAATGCTGACTGCATGTTGATCAAACCTGCCGCGCTTAGCGTCCTGCCGTCGTCCGTTCGGATCATCTTAACCTCATCACTTATTTGCATCCGACCATCTGACGACTTCCTGAAGCTATTTGGTGACTGGGTGCTGACTCCCTTGCTTTCTTTCTCTTTGGTCTTCCTTTTACTTGCAGCTTTCGCTCTGTATTTAGTGACTTGGTTGGACTGAGTGTTGTCAGCAGTAAATATTTCATCAAGAACGTCCTTAACCCGCTGGTCATACATCTTGGAGCCTACAGTCTCCCCTTCGACGGACTCGTAATATTTTTGCGCCCCGTCTGCAAGGGTTGCAATAGAGTCTTCAATTTGTGCTGGGGCTTTACCGTTGCGGATGTATTTCTCTATAGCTTCCGCGACAAGCTCTACTGGATTTCCTCCTTGGTTAATAGCATCCCTCATCCAAGAATTGAGCTTTTTAATACCCTCTCTTCCTAGCGCGTCATACAGGAACGAATTTCCGCTAAGAGGGTTCTTTCTCTCGGTAAGGACGTGAATAAACTCATGGGGAGCGGTGGTCGGGTTGGCTCCTCGTCCAAATTGCACGGTTTGCCTGCCTATCCCTAGCCCAGTTTCTCCCTCAGTATTAAGCTGACCTCCATACATCCTGTATTCATTACCCCTGCGAGCTTGCATCTCTGATAACGCCTCGTCATAACGTGCGAGGATTTGTGCGTCGAGCTTCTCGCGCTCTTTAATGATTCGGTCTGAATCTTTTTGCATTTGGGTCTCAGCCCATGCTCCCTGCTCCTCTTTTGTTAAATTCTTCTTAAGCTCGGGGTCAAGCTTCGCTAGGTAGTCTTCAAGGGCTAAAGCTCTGAACTCAACGCCTAAAGCTAACTTTTTCTTGATTAGGTTCTTGGCGTCGGCGGCTTTCTCGAGTTCGCTTTCGTTTGCGAGCTTTTCCATCATCTTGTCCGTAGCCTCAAGTATCTGGGCTAAGTAAATGCGATTTTTGGAATTGCTAAATAGATAGGTGAATAAACCCCCTTCATCCGCCGCGAGTTTCATTTGGCGAACAGCCGCTGGAGCACTGTCCTCGGTAAGCAGTGGTTTTGCCGTTTTTTTACCTTCGACAGATTTATTCATTTCATTTACTAACGCCATTTCTGCGGTAACAGCCGCATCACCGCCTCTGGCGTCGAGTATTTGTCTGAACCCGTCCATTAACTCAGACAGGGCTTCGGAGCGGCGTGATAGCTGGACGTGGTCTACAGATGCAAATATGCTTTCAGCACTGTAGCCGCTATTTTTGGCAACAGATTTTACCATCGCAACAATTGTGTTTATAGACGCGAGCAGTTCATCTCGGGTAATTGCTCCAGACACTAAGGCTTCTGCATGAGACCTTTTTATATCTTTGATTGCCTGTTTCTCAAACTTGCTTGCATTTAAGGATATCGCTTGGTTTCTTGTCCTCGTTTCTCTGTAAGTTCCGTCAGGCATCATCACCCTGTAGCCTCCGCGCCTCATTGGTGAAATGTTAGCAGGCAAGGTGGCGTCTGCTGTAGTTGCAATCTTGGTGGCTGGGGTTGCAATACCAAGAGCTTCAAGAGATTTTGGGCTTACCGACTCCTTGAGTAATGCCATTGCGTAATTCTCATATTGGTAAAGCTGCTCTCTTACGCTGTCGGGGGCAGTTTTGAGCAGTTTCCTCACCTCGTTGAGAAAGCTTCTTATGAATTTCAGCATCTGCTTAACGAAGGGTTTGTCTCCCTTTCTGATATGTGATTTCAGCGTAGCACGGAAAACTTTTTCGTTCAGCATGTTCTCCAAGAGGAATCTTGTTCCTTCTACGGGCGACATCTCTACATTTCCTTTTTCGTAAGTAAACCGCTTTGTAATCATTGCCTGTAAGCTTGCAGGCATAGCCTCCCACAGGTTTGCGGCTCCCGAGTCGGTCATGGTTTCTTTTGTCACTCGGGATATCAATGCCCTAACCACTGCCTCCGTGGTCTTCGCTTTGCTTAATCCAGCCTTTAGGGTCAAGGAGCCGTCTGGGTTGATCCTGAAGCTCTCCTTCATTTCAGCATCTTCAGTGACATCAGTGAATAGGGCTGAAAGCAGTTCTTTCTTGCTTGTTGGAGCTGGTTTCGGAGCAGGCTTGGTTGGGGTGTCTTTTGGTTTTGCGGATTCCTTTGGTTGGGTTCCTGCCGCTGGCGACTGGGGGGCTACGACCCCTACCTCTTCGGTCATGTTGGCTTCAAGGACTTCCCCGTCTTTGGCGTGATCGAGAATCGCTTTGTCCTCAGCTTCTTTGATCGACCCAGCTTCTACCTCTACCGTCCTTGGGCTACCGTCGGCAGCAGTCAGGGTGACCCTAAACTTCTTGGTTGCAGGGGCTTGTGTTTCGGTTGGCTTCCCTCCAGAGGGTGGTGCAGATTCTTTTGGTGATGGGGGTGTCTCCGCGCCTTCTGGAATTTCCTTGCCTTCGACTTTGTTTTCAGCGGTTTGTGCGGATTTCTCCTTGGCTGCCAATCTTTGACGCTGCTGAGTCTCATTCAATGTGATGAGATCTCCAGCGGCATCTGGATATGTTGTTGCAAGCTGTGCAATAGAAGAGTCGGTGATTACCACCTCATCCCCAACCATTTCATAGGAAGCCGAGTCATCCAGCAGATTGGCTTCAAATGCTTTTCTGTCATCAACGTTGAGATCGCTAACTTTTGTTCCGCTTGCAACTTTTATGATTGCTCGGGCGCGTCGAGCTTCTTGCGCTGCTCGCATACCAGAATCAACCATTTCATTGTCGCCTTTCTGCTGACCTTCTTCGATCTGGCGTTTAGCCTTGGCTTCGGATTGGGTTATTTTTTCCTGCGTCTCGATCGCTGTTTTGAGGTTTCTTGCAACAATTTCTGAATCTTTTGAACCTTTAGCTGGGTCGCTGTTGATTAACTCTAACCCTGCCTTGACTTGCGCTGGTTCAAACGCTCCTTCTTTTCCATATACAGCTCGAAGGGCATCGGTTGCCGTTTCTACATTAGTGAGGTTCTGTGCATTTACGCCCGTAGATATGAAAGATCTAGGGGAACCAGCCACCCCGCCCATAATCGAGCCAGCTATAGCAGCCTCCCAAAAGGCGTCCATGGATTGACCAAACGATCTTCCATCTACCGCAAGGGAGGCAAGCAATTCGTCCGTGCCTTCTTCCGCCGCCTCAAATAAAATCGGCTTCAACACATCGTGTATACCCTTCCGAAGAACGACCATTTTTTGGCTTTTGGTCATCGTTTTGCTGCCAACAAGCCTAAAGAAGTCCCTCATGGTTGAGTTGCGAAGACTGGATGACGGCTTGAATATTATATCTGCACCAGTCCTGCCAAACCCAAGCATCACTGTCGAAGTAATGGCTCCAGCAAATATGGCTTTTCCTTTTACATCAGATGAATTTGCAATTTCTTTTTTCTCGTCGTCAGTCAGGGATCTTCCCAGCTCTTTTTCAGCCTTGTCAATTGCCGCAACATAGTTTTGTGCGTATGTTAACCCGTAAGATTGCAACCCTCCAGCGGCGGATGCTGTTCCAAATCCAGCTTTTCCTATAACTTGTCTTACAGCATCTTTGGTGAGGGTTCGACCGATGGCTTGTTGAACAGCTTTGTCCGCAAGGCTCCTGCCGCCTTTAATTGCTGTCTGTTTGAGACCCTGCTTTACGACCGAACTTGCAACCTTGCTGCCTACTCCGCCTGCGCCTAAAGTCATTACCATAGACTGAGCCTCCTCAAAGAAAACATCGGTAATCTTAGTTCCTACTCCGCCCTTGGACGTGGTTATATCACGGGTCTCCCTTACGAGAGTGGACTCTCGGGCAAGATCTTCCAAAATGTCCCTAAGTGGATTTGAGTCAGAGATTAAAGTTGCTGCTCCATAAACAAATTGCCCAGCCTTCAATGCTCCAAGATTAATAGTTTGTCCAGCCCTGTCGTAGGAATCGCCTACACCAGATCCAGCAAAGCTTACGCCTCCATCTGTAGCTGTGTTTGCTACTTTCAGGAAAGCTTGCACCTGATCAGCATAAGATAAGTCAGAAAACTGGTTTTCACTACCTTCTGTGAGTGCTATTTGGCGGTTAAACCACTCATTCATGCTTTTTTCTGCGCTTGCCGATGTTCTTTCCAGCATCGCCCCGTGCTGGGTCACTGTGTTGTCCCTGTGCTGCTCAATGGCTGAGGGGGACATCATTCTTTGCTGTATATATGGAGCAGTCCCAGATTCCTTAACCATCCTTTTGTATTCATCGGCGTCTAGTTGTTTTGCAATCAGGTTTGGGTTAAACAAAACCGTTCCGTTATTTAAAACTCTGGTTTCTTCGCTGGCATCTTCCCAATCGTCAGCACTTTTAACGTAATCCTCATACACTCTTAGCATTTGCTCCTGATTGAGGTTGTTAGCTTTTGCAAAATCATCTACCCACGGTGCATCTTCATAGTTATCGAAAGCTCTCGTTACAGCGGCTCCAGTCTTCCGAAGCGTGGACAATGTTGCACCAACCACATTGACACCTGCCTTCACTCCGCCAAACAAGGGGTTATTTAGTGTTCCTTGAATTATGCCTCCTTGGCTTTTTCTTTTTTTGTCGGATATGACAAGGTCGCCAGAAGCCCTGAACGCCTTCGTCATAAACCCTCCTTTATCGTTGACCTTCAGCTCTGGTCTCCATCCGATGTAGGGGGTGTCCGCCAAAACGTCCGCATATGCTGCGCCACCAATTTCATTTACTTTAGAAGCAAAAGCATCAACAGTTTTTGCGTGAGCAATGCTTTTAGCATTAGCTTCTTGGTGGATTTTTTCATAGGTGGTGTTGGCTTCCTCGGTTGTAATATTTTTATTGTAAATATCATCCGCCAATTGGCGCATTTTTAAGCGTGTTTCTGGAGATGTCTTTTTGAAGGTGTCTGCGTTATCATATAAATCTTGTCGATAAGCTTTCCTAGCGGCATCAACCTCCTTCATCCTGTCCTCCTTGTAGGCTCCAGTAACATCCTCGATGAACGGTTTTAGTAGCTGAATGGATTTGTATTCTACGTTCATAAGCTGATCTGCATCAGCGTTGTTGGTGTAGTTTCTCTCAAGGTAGGTTTTGTAAGCCCCACTTATAGCCTTGTCCCTTGACTTTTTGGCGGCTTCTACTTGCTCGGGCGTTCCGCCTCCCTTTACCCACTCCTCATAAGCTCCCAGTATTCTCACCTCTTCATCGCGGTATGCGTTGGAGTTTGCTAGTCTGGATTTGGTCAGGGCTTTGTTTTTTTCTTCGTAGGCTCGAGATCTGGCGTTGTATGCCTGAATCATCTTGACGCGCTCCTCGTTGTCCTCGGGGACAGCGTTGGGTATTACGAGACCTTCAGGTATGCCTCCTTTGGCTACAGACCTTGCTGTATTGTATTGCTTGTCCGCTTCGTCGTATTTTGCTCGCTTGTCGTCGTCGGCAAGTATTCTGGCTCGCGTGTCTTCTATTTTTTTGGTTAGCGCGTCCCTGCTTTCAGCGTAGCCGTCCTCATTACTCATCTCCTCGTTGACCGCTAGTTGCTGATCAAGGCTGAGGAGTTCTTTTTCCGCCCTTTCCCTCTCGTATTTTGTTAAAAGGTCGGTTTTGAGCTTTTGTTTTTTCTCAGAAAGGTAATCTGCGCTAATGCTTGCCGATTCGCGCTCTGCTTTTTGTGATGCTTCTAGGCTTCGCTTCTGGGCGAGGTCAGCGTGTTGCTCTTCAGTCAGTCCAGACCTAGACGCCCCTTCCTCGTCCGTATATACATACTTGCTGTATCCCCCCTCTTTCGCGGCGGCTTTAAACCTTTTGTTCCGTGCCGCCATTGATTCTGCGGCGGCTCGAGCCGAATCCCTTTTTAGGGCGTTGGCTTCTGACTGCCTCGCGGCTTCAGCTCGTTTAGCCTCACGGTCTGCGAGGTGCATACTTCTGCTGTATTGGTCAACTGCTGATGAGAAGTCGTCGTAGGGATCACGGAGTGGTGTTGGGGGCATCTTGCGATAGTATGTAAATTATTAATTAGAACTAAAAGCCGTATTTGTTGATTCCAGTCTCTTTTTTGACGGATTCACTCGACGCGCCCTCCTTTCTCATGGCTTCGGCTGCTCTTAGGCTTTTCATGTATCGTTTCCGTTCGGCTTTTTGGGCGGCTGATACTGTGTTCGCTCTAACAAAATGCTCCCCAACAGCTTTACCAGCATCGGAGACATTTTTTACCGCTACTTTACCAAGATCCATAACATTTTTCCCTGTCTTAAGTAAATCTCTCGAGGCTGCATATGCAATTTTCTCTCCTTGGGTCTTGGTTCGACCTCTCTTTTCCTGCATCCTTTGTGCGCTGACTTTTTCTAAGTTAGCACGATCTGGAGTTGGCATACTGAAATCATCCACATCTTTGATGTCGTCGGACGATGAAGAGGCATATGATGGCATTTTGGCTGGTTCATCGGGTTTTGGTATGCTTACGGGACTCTGTTGCAACTGTGTTGGGGCAGTCGCCATGCCTCTTGTGTCTTTGTTTGTTAACGGGTTCGCTGTAACCGAGTTGGGTCGGGTTGAGTTCGTATTTTCAGATCTTATGTTTTGAACCCGATCCGCTGAGGATTGATCGACGCTTTTAAGTTTTGTGTCTAGCTTGTCTTTGTTAAAATTTCCGCCTGCCGTTCGATACTCATTGTTTGCGCCAATAGTATAGCTTTTCTTCAATGAGCCGTCATCATTGACAGCCGAATCGCTGGGCATCTGTGCAGTAGAGCTAGATGCTGGGCTTCCCATCCTAAAATCTTCCGCTTCAAGCTTTAATGGAGGCTTGCTCGCTGTTGACGTTTCTGGCGGTTGGCTTACAGGGCTTGGGCTTGATCCGCTCTGTCTCGCTTCCTGACCCCCCTCCCTGCTTAACCTAACTTTTTCCTGAAAGTCTTTTGCATCCGCAATCTGCTTCTCTGTAAGCGGAACGGGCTTCATTCTTGAACGTGGCTTTTGTGCTGGCGGGCTTACGGGGCTTGTAGGGGAATCCTTTGGTGTGGTGACCAGTATTCTTGGGTCTTTATATTGATCATAAGGCTCTTGCTCTGCTCCTGATGCTGGCTTAGTTGCCTTGGGTGATTTTTCAACTTTGTTCGGCGAGGGGGTGGAGTTGTTGGGGCTAAAGTCGCCCGCTGGATTTCCTTCTGTTTTTCCTCCAGTCTCTCCTCTGAGCTTTCTGTCTAGCTTTTCTTTGTCGCGCAGGTCTTGGTCTGTGATCAACTTCTGCCTTCTCGCTGTTTCAAAGGCTTCCTTTTGTTTTCTTTTTTGGTCTAATTCATTTTGCGCCCTAATGTCAGATGGGTCGGTTCCAAATTTGTCCTTTTGGGCTTTTGGTAAATTCCTCCATCTGCGCCTCGCGTCCGCATCAGCCATGGTGGGGGTTTGACCTTTAAACCTTCCTTTCGTGTATTCATTTGTGCCTGCCGCTTGTTTTCCACGTCGGTCTCGATGCTCTTGTAGGTATTTTCCCCAGCCAGAGTGTTCGGGGCTTCCCTTTCCCCCACTCTTTGACGATCCTTGACCTCCAGATTGTTTTAGGTATTCTGCGTTTTTAGCCGCCTTTACCGCTTTGGCGTTCCTCCTTTGCGTGTAGCTTTTATCCATTATGCGAAGATCGTTTGTCATCGCTGGGTTTACCACTGGTCTTGCTGTTGACATAACGGTATCGGTTGACGGTTTGTTTTTATTTTTTAGTGACATGGCGCAAGGATCTTAATTGACTTGCAAGCACTATGGCAAATAAGTATGGTGATTGCAACGAATAAAACACATGATTGACCCTCAAAAAACCCCAGACTTTATTACGCCTCCTTCAGCCATTACCTCTACTGAGAAAATTGCATCACACGAAGGTAGCAGTAAAACTCTAACCGAGGCTGCAAAAGATGGTCGTGTTGCTGTCCGCCCTAAAGAAATAGGCTTGGCGGTCATGATGAAACTAAATGAACAATTCGGAGATAATGCAGTGGTCGATACTTTAGTTGAGTGCATGGCTGCAACAAAAACGATTGCGGTAGGGGGTCGACCAATGGAGGTTCCTGACTATAAAATCAGGTTAGATTCCGCCAAGACCGTGATGCAATACCAAGTTGGTAACGCTGTAACCCGAACTGAGGTTGTCACTCACAATGTTGACACCCTGTCTTCGTTGCAATCAAAATTGCAAAAATCGCCAGCTTTACGCAGAGCTGTAGGAAATATGCTCACTGGTAGCGGAGGGGGTGGAGTTGATGGCGAGGGGATTGTTGATGTCTCCCCCCAGAGGGAGCTTAGCAACGAAGAAGCGTCCGAAGCTACGGCGGAGCTACAACGCCTCCCTCAATCTGAGGATACTGAGGTGGGTAGAGCGATCCGAAAAGTAGTTCCTGTTGAAGATTTGAGATCGAAGGGTAGCATGAAGGATGCTGTGCAGAAATTCAGCAACTAATAACCAACCATTTTAAGGTTGTCATTTTGTGTTTTTGTGGTTACATGGTCTTAGCGTGACTAAGTCTATGGCAAAATTACACTCTATTCCTCTCTGTTTGATTGACGGGGGATGGAAAGATATTGGCTACCTTAGTTCTTTGCGTATCGTAAAAAAAGAGGTGGAGGGGGACGGCACTAATGGCGAGTGGGCTGTCCAACACCGCCTCGAGGGGCAAATTAAAACATTCCCTTTAAGTTGGTTGGTCGATGATCACCCTATCCTCAGACTGGTGCTTGAAAAAGAAAGTGAAAAAAGTTCTTGTGCTGCGTAGTAACCCGTGTAGGTTGCCACTGCAAAGCAGCCACACGAACAATGTTATACAAATATCAAGAGCTAGTCACCCGCAGCGTTAACCCTCAACAGGAGAGTCTGCACAGTGCCTAAGACTAAGTGTTGGAATACCAAGGCTGATGCGGAGTCAGCTCTACCCTTGTGGCTCCGTAATAGGGGTTTAGTTTCCGTGAACAAAAACTATGCTCATGACCGATTAAAGATAGGGTGTGCGGTAAGAGAACGCAGAAAGTCTGTAGGCATGAGCCTGCGCTCGCTTGCGAAATGGATGGGAGTTTCACATACTCACCTAAGCAATCTTGAACTTGGGCAAAAGCCATGGAGTCGTGAAAGGTTGCAAAACGCCAGCGATGTTTTAGATATGCACGAACGATCCCAAAACAAATTTCCTCCCGCCTCTGTGGGAGAAAAAACCAAAACAGAAACCAAAACAGAAACCAAATAAAATTATGTCAAATAATACTAAAAACATTATCCATCTCGGCTACGGTCGATATGTTAACGCCAATGATGTGTCATGCATCTCTCAGCAAAAATCAGCCAAGTTCCGAGCAACTACTGACGGTCACCTTAATGGCACTCCCGTGGACGAGGTGAGTGATGATGAGTTGACCATCGATGCTTTTGTCGTCGTCACCCCTAAAATCGGTCAGCCGATCGGTCTTAGAACTACGGATGACAAAGTGGAGGCATACACGACCGAGGTGGTGAACGCCGTTAACGAGTCCCGCGATGTTGTGCACCCATCTGACTACGAGCCATCCGAAAAGGAGTCTCCTGAGAAGATTGTGCCTATTAGCGGTTAATTTAACCATAACGTGACACTTGGGGGAGGACACGATAAAATACCCCCCAAAACAACTAATAGCCAAAACAAGCCATGATAACCAACAGACCAGTTAAGAAAAAAACCAGATCAGTCCCTATGTCGGAGGCTGACCAGAAACTTTTTGATATTTCCGTCAAAATACGCAACGAAGTCATAACGTCAGGGGTCAGGGTTGATCCTAGACGATGCGATTCTTGCAATTTGCAACTAAAAGCAGTCGCTGGCGGGTGGGTGTGTCCAAGCTCAACCTGCGATTATTTTCAGTCCTTGCTTAAGCCCTCAACCACCGCATAGAAGAATCTTTTAACATTATGAAAAGCAAGAAAACAGAAGATACAAAAACCAAACACACAAGCGGCGAGCTGTCGGAGGGATTGAAGATAGGCTCGTTTGGCTTTGTGGATAACTACAATCTAAAATGTGGGACTGATGGAGTCATGAGAGTGAGAGACGGCAGGACACTAGATGAATACATAAATAGCCCAAGCATGGTTAAAGCCAGAAAAGACGGGGAAACAAACCATGACGATTGGATTTTAATTACAGCCACTAACTACGAGCGGGGATGTATCCCACACTGTGCATGAAAGATTGCTACGCGAACGCACAAGCTGACAGATAACCCGACGAATCATGAGCCAAGACATTGACCAACTATGGTGGGCAACATCACCCAACACTGACGCAAAACGAGAGCGCGAGGGGGATTCTCGTCCAGCGACTTGTTC
>Ga0222717_10000637_pt1 | contig 30009 bp, 19 predicted proteins | sample C33_18DmetaG_FD_165053 | JGI IMG/M metagenome (GOLD analysis project Ga0222717, IMG submission 165053) | Estuarine water microbial communities from San Francisco Bay, California, United States - C33_18D | ecosystem: Environmental > Aquatic > Marine > Unclassified | place: USA: California... | reverse complement strand
CTCTGACTCTGATACGTTTATTTTAAGTCCGTTACGTCTATCTACTAAGAAGTCAGAATTCATTAACATTTTAAAATCAGCCCAGTATTGTTTTTGATTAGCAAAAGCTTTGCCGGCTGCATATAAGTTGTTGTCATTCCAGTTTATAAAGTTAATAGAAGATATTAACTGTAACACAGCTGATCTAGTATTAAAGAACATTATTGCGCCAACAGAACCATTAATCCAGTCTAATACTCTATCACTCATTCTGTTACTACCTTCTATTCTGTTTTTGCCAGTCTTCATTCTGGTTAACATGTTTTCTAACGCTTCTCTATAATTACTTCCATGTATAGCTTCTAATTTGTTTAGATTTTCTTTACTAAATATAGCATCAACATTCTGCTGCCATTGCTGTAAGTATCTAGGTCTTTTAATATCATTTAAACCTTCAATAAGATCTGTAGTAATAGTTCCAGCTAACCAGCTTTGAGAAGGTTTAGGGTAACCATCTTCTTTATTTATCTTTATAAGTTCTTCAGCAAAAGTTTTTAATTTTTCATTACTTTTAATAATTTTCTTAGCATCAGCTACATCTCTTTTAGAAGCTCCTGGAACTTCCATGCCTTGAGAATCCCATATATACATACGCAATGCTTGCTCGTTAGTGAAGCCATCAAATGCTTCTTTCTGTAAATCTTTAGGAACATCTAAGTTTTCTTTTAAAGCTTTAAAATCTGCCATTAACTGTACCCTTGCCGCAGCTAAACTTTCCATAGCTTTAGAAAAAGGATTAAACAAGTTGTCTTTAAAAAACTTCATTTGAGCATCTCCAGTTTTACCTTTACCTAGTAGTGGATATATAAGACCTAGCATATCTTCTGCAGAAAAAGGTATCCAGAATTTACGTTTACCTTTTTGACTACCTATTTGTTTTGCTCTAGCTTCTGAGTATACCTTTTCTCTACCTATACTTTCTGTTTCCTCTATTATTCTATTAAAATCTTCACTAAGGTTTTTACTAAACTTAGGTCTTGACTGCTGTGTTTCAGATTTAATATCTACCACGCCTAAAACTCTTTCAACAGCTGCAGATTGCTTCTTTCTAGGTTTAACTATTTCAAAATCAAAACTACTTTTTTCTGGTGATATAAAATTATTACTTTCCCAAACATCTGTATCCCAACCTAGCTTCTTGCCAATATCGTTCATTAATGTAGTGTATAGTTTTACTCTACTTGTTTCAGATTGAAGAGAAGAAAATTCAATTTTCTTTATGTTTTTATTTTCATTTATAACATCTATTAAACCATTATAAACAGTTCTAATAACTGCAACAGCATCTCCTGTTCCAGTAATGTCCATTCTACCGCCTAAGTTAAATTCTACATCAAAAGAACCTTGATTGTCTCTAGAATCTAAATTAAAATTATATTTTTTACCAGCTATTTCAAAAGTAGTTTTTATATTACCAGCCTCATCTGTTTTCCAGTTTAACTTCTCACCACGAGACTTGCTAAATTTAATTTTATTACTATTTACTAATTGAGTTTTAGACTTAACATCTAGCTTAGACATACTTTCTTTGACGGCAGATATATTAGCTACAGCGTCATCTGCAAAGTAAAAATCATTATAACCCTCAGCTGCCTTACCAACTAGCCACTGTGCTTTTGCTTCGCCAGTTGAATTACCTAACCCAACAATATTTTGTTTTTTAAATTCAACACCTTGTGATTTTAAAAACTCATATATGGCATCTTGAGCTTCAGAAGCTCTAGCAGTTAATACAAATAAATCTTCATTACCTCTAGCTGCTTTTATTTTTTTAGCTATATCTAATAAAGGGCCAGGCTTACCTTTAGTTACTTTATTAAACTCTGAAAAATCAAACTTATAACCTTGGTCTAGCAGCTCTTTACCTTGCTTGGCAAACTCTTCAGCATTTAATTTACCTGTTATTCCATTAGGTGCTGTAAATAAAACATCTGACTTAGTATAAGCTAGCGTATCATCAAAGTCAAATACTCTAATTTTTTTAACAGGTTGATTTAGTGAATTAGCTAAGTCTAAAGCTTTGTCTGTTTTGCTAAACTGTTTAAGCATGTCATCATTAGTCATGTCTTTATCAGCTATAACTTGACTATTACTTGCTTCTTGCTTGTTAGCTTTTATAGCTGCTTGTTCATCTTGGTAAGCCTTGTTTAAATCTTTACCTTTAACTGATTTTTTAAATGATGTAACATTGCCTTCTTTATCAAACTGTGGAGTATAAACAGTCATTTCAAAAGGAAACTTGCCGTAAGTAGTTGGATTATAATATCTATCAAACCTACTTGTAGAATCTTGAGGTATACTAGATTTGTATCTTATATTAATAGCGTCATCCATTAGTTCTGGTATAACACTAGTGCTAGCATCTTTAAATTTTTGTCTTAACTCAACTTCTGTAATATCACCATTAACAAATTGAGCCATGTAGTTTTGCATAACTTTTACAGGTGGATTATGCTCATATGTGTAGTCGGCTGAGTTTTTACTATCACTTAACGCTATACTATCTATAGCATAAGCTGATCTAAGTATTGCTGTCATATCTCCAACAGAAGCAGCTAAAAACATACCAAGATCATTTGTATTTATGTTAGCTTTAGTTTTATCTTTAATGTCTTTAGCTTGATTATCTTTATACCACTTTAGTTGTCTTATAATCGCATCTTGATTTCCAGTAGCGTCATTGTAACTTAAAAGCAAACTTTCATTACTTAATTTACCATTTTTTATAAACTCTTTTAGGTATTTATTTTTAGCAGCTGTAGATTGTGGAGCTCTTTTTGTTGTTATTTTTTCACTATCATAAACAAGTTTGTTATTAACAAGTTTTAATTTATTTTCTGTATCAAAAGGCTTTAATAAAACATTAAAAAACTCTGTTTTATTATTAAATAAACCAAACCTTAAATCAGAACCTCTGCCAGACTTGTCACCTTCTACTAGTTTCCATATGCCATTAATTTGTTTCCACGCGTGATTAGGTAGCCCACCTATTTTAGCTGCAGAAGTAAAAGTTTGTTCAAAATGCTGCACAACGTATTGAAAAAACTTAGCATCATTATCAAATTCTTGCTGCAAGTCCCCAAAATACTCACTCATTAAGCTTAAATAACCTAGCATTTGATCTTCTTCTCTAAAGTTTACACCCTCCTTACTTATACCTAAGTTTTCTTTTATTGAATCTACATCTGTTTGTTCTTCAAAAGATCTATATAAATATTCATTAAGCTGGAATTTATTAGGTTTTTTGCTATCGTATAATGTTTTAGGAGCTTGATCAACTATATCTTTCCAAGAGCTTATTATATCTATTCTTAAACTTAGCGGTTTTGTACCTTTTTTGTTATATAAAAAAGTATCATAAGCTAATCTAAAAGCAGTGTCAGGAGTAATACCTTTAGTAGATAGCAGCTCTATGAACATTGGAAGATTAGCTAAGTATGTTGACTTTTGATCTTCATTTAACTTGTTAAAAGTTTTACCTAAATTTTCAGCAGTAAATAGTTTTTCTTTTGTACTCTTGCTAAAAAGTTGAGGTGGTATACCATCTCTAAGAGTTCTTAATGATTCTATTGCTTCACCATCTTGTATTAATTGTTCTCTAATTTCTTGACTAGATATTACTTGATCAAAGTTTCTTACAAAACCTTTTAGTATGTCACTTACGCCACCTTTTTTAGAAGGAACTTTTTGATTCCAGTTAGATCTTTCCCTACCTTTTATGCCAAAAGCTTCTCTAAACTCAACATCACTTATATTTGGTTTTTTAATTTGAATATTTAAACCAGCTCCAGTCTTAGATCTAACACTACGTTTATTATAAAACTTTTCTAATAATTTATTTACAACTCCTGTAGCTTTGAATTCTGAAGTATAACCTTCTATTAAAGAACTTTTAGACAGATCAGTATCTGCAAATATAAAATTTTGAATAGCTAGCATTTCAGCTTTATTAAGATCAGAGTTCTTTTCTAGTTTTTTAAACATAGAGTCTGCTAGCTCTTTATTATCTCTAGAAATCATGTCTACCACCTCTTTTAAAGCAAATCCTTTTAATTGTTTTAAGTCCTTGCCTTTTACGTTTTGTTTTCTAGCTTTAGATCTTATAAAGTTATAAACTTTATCTACTTTATATATAGATGTTGTGCTAGTTCCTGGACTTAAAGGTTTTATAACATTACCTTCATCATCAAGTGTAGGTTTTGGATCTAGTTTTTCTCTTACTTTAACACCTTCCCTTTCATCTTGTCTTACTTCTCTTTCAGTTCTAGTATCTCTCGATGTTTCTTCTTCAGCTGCTATTTGTAAAGTGCTTTGATCAGCCCTTACTTCGTTGCTAGTTTGTTTAAATGTATCTGTAGCTAATTTATTTGCTCTTAAATTAAATAAGTTGCTAGTTTGTCTACCAGCACCTTGCATGTTTACATCCATGTCTTCGTCGTATCCCTTATATATCTCGGTAAACAACGCTTCTAAATCTCTTTTGAAATCTTCTCTTGAAACACCCTCTTTATTCATTTGAGCAGTTCCGTCATAAAGCCTAGATGTTGTTGACTCTATAATACCTCCAGCTTCTTTTAATAATCTTTTAGTATCAAACTCAGAATCTATATCAAAATCTGGATTTTTTGAAAAATCATCAATTTTTTTGTAAGAGTCAGAAGTTGACTTAGAAAACTTTTTATCACTAGCTTCTGCTTCTTCTGTGCCTAACTCAGATATAGCTTCACTAAGTTTACCCTCTTTAATACTTTTATTATACTCTCTTAAAAAGTTATATACGTCTTTACCTGTTTCAAATTTAATCTTAGAAAATCCTGCTTTACGCAGTATAGGTGTTAAGAAGTCTTTTAACTTAGTAAATACATTGTCGTCGTAAGCTATTTCTTTTTTAGCTATAGCATCAGAAAATAAAGTTAAAGCTTCATCAGGATTTTGTGTTAAGTAATCATCTGAATATAATCTATTACCTTTTTCATCTACTGCTTGAAGCTTACTATCAAGAACACTTAATTGCTTTTCGTTTAACTGATTTCTAAAGTCTTGTACTAGTTTAGTAGCATCTTTGCCTTTTAATTCTTTATTTAATATACCGTGTAGTAACTCGTGGCTACCAACAGATACAGCACCTGTTTCTTGAGCTACTTCTTTGTTAATATATATAGTTCCGTCTTGTATAAAACCATCTGATTCAGCAGCTTCTTTACCAAAACGCTCTCCAAACTCTGTTTTAGAATTTATAGCTTCTGTTTTTAAACCAAATTTTTCACCTTCTGTCTCTGCAAACTTAACGCTTTCTGCAACTTGAGCTTTTCTATCTTCTTTTACAACATCAGTTATAGTAGAGCTTACCTCTTCTAGTCTAGCATCTATTTCTTTAATTCTTTTTTCTTGAGTCTTAGTTAAACTAGATTCATTAACTGCTTTTCTTTCACCATCAAGAACTTCTTTTTCTTTTAGTAATGCAACAACTTCAACTTCGTTTTCACCTTTAAGATTTGCTCTTTTTGCTTTGTTAGTAGCTGATTGAGTAGCTCTAAAATTATTTTTAATAGCTTCTCCTTGCTCAGGAGTTATTTGAGTATTTTTAACTTGAGTATCGACTTGTTCGTCTAATATCTTGGTAGAGTTTTTTATTTGAGATATATTTAAATCAGCTTCAGTTACATCGGTTGATGGATCAAAAGCTTCAACTAAATTATTGTATTCAGTATTTTTTAATTGATTATTTATTTTAACTCTATCAATGTTTGTGTTTATATTTAGCAATTGTTGACCAGCAGTTATTGGCATACTACCTAACCCTGCAAAAGCTTCAAAACCTATTTCAGCTATGTCCATTTCTTGACCAGCTACTGCTCTACCAGCAACTTCACCTAAACCACCTCCAGCTATTTCTATTGCTCCTGTGGCTGCAGCAGCTACCGTAGGCGCAGCTCTAAAACCTGCAGAGGCTAGTTTGCCACCTATACCTTTTGATAAACCCATAGTAGCAGCTTCAACAGCTCCAATAGCTAAACCTCTACCACCAGATCTCACTCTTAGGTCATGGAGTTTTTCTGGATCATCTAGTATTGCTCTTACATTCTCTTTAGTTAACTCACCACCTACTTCTTCTTGTAATAGTTCAGCAAAAGTTAAGCCAGTTTCCATAGCTGTCATACTACCTGTCATCAAACCTGTTATAGCTCCAGGTATAGCGCCTATGCCAGCAAACCCAGCACCAACAGCAGCTCCACCTCCAGCAGCAACGGCGCTAGCCGCAGCAACTTGCTCAGAACTTATTAAAGAATTAACTTGACCTGATATAGAACTTACCAGCATAGATGACAAAGTAGAAGGATTCATTGCAGCACCTTTTATAAAGCCCCACCAACCTCCACCTTCTTCTTCATATATTTTATTAAAAGATTTCATTTCATCAGATTCCATATCTACTTCTGCAAGATTTTTATTTGCTTCTATAAACTTTAAAATCTCTTCATCTGTTGATTCATCTCCTTCGTAGAATATATCTAAACTAGGATCAACTGATTTAGCTTGTTCTACGCCTTGAGTCCAAGCTCTAGATATATCACCAAAGAAATCTGTAACTGCATTCTTACCAATACCAGGTATTTTTTCAATAGCAGTAAGTTTTTCACCTGATTCTTCTTCATCTTCTTTGATAGGTTCAGTTTCAACTTCCTCTTCTAGTATAGCATTAGCTGGCGGAATAAAATCTATTTGTTGTTCTTCAACTTGAGCTACATCTTCTACTTGATCTTCTTCTAATACAACAGCTCCTGCTGGTGGTGTAAATTCACTCATATATTATTTTTTAGGTTTCACGTAAGTAACACCATTTGGACCTTTAAGCTTTCCGCCTGAAGGTAGTTTAGCCCACGCTTCATCAAATTCTTTTTGTGTAGTTGTACCTGAAACACTTCCACCTCCTTGACTACGTGGAGCAACACTATTTATATTTTTATTTCTTGATTGTTTCTGAGATCCAGGTCCTATGTATATAGGGTTTGGGTAAGTTCTTCCGTTATGTTTAAAAGTTTTTTGGTCTCCAGTAGGCTTTGGATTAACAGCTTTATAAGCAGCTACAGCAGCTTCATTTCTACGGCTAGCATATATAGTTTGTTGATCTAAGTTAATACCTCCTTCATCTGCTAACGCAGCTCTTATACCTTCAGCAGTACTAGTTCCTGGTATAATATCTCCTTGTTCATCAATTACAGATCCTATTGGCATTTTGTTTTTATCTGCTAAATCTTTTAAAAACTTGCTTTTTTCTTCCTTGGTTTTGAGTTCATCATATTCTTCGTTTTTCTCGTCAGTCATCATATCAAGTATGTATGCTTCGTCAATAACGCTATAAGTCTTGCCAACCGGATTAACCTCTGTTAAAGCAGATGCTATTTTATCAGGATTACCAACTAACTCATTTGATTTTTCAGCATATACATTGTATCTTTGTTCTCTAGCTTGATCTGTTAAGCTTGACTTAGCTACTTTGCCTGATCCAGGTGCTTTATATTTTTTAGTAGATTGTATCATCTTTATACCATCAGCCGCAGCATTATCCTCTATAGACTTGTTAGCCATCCACCTCGCAGCCTCGTCTCTTTGTTTTTTAATATTAGCTTCTGTCTCTTCAGCTGTAGCGCCTTCGACATCCATCCAGTCTGTGTCTCTACCCATCATATCAGCCCAAACGCTTTGCATACGCTCTTCATCATCTAAGATGCCTTTAAATTGGTTAGAAGTAACCATAGATTCAGCAGCTTTAGTTCTTTGTTCGGGTGTCATGTATTTAAGTGTAGCTTCTTGATCACCTATTCTCTTTGTTTCAAACATTACTAAATCAGCATTATCTTTACCACCAGGTTTAACAGTATTATCATAAACACCTTTTAAAGACTCAGATATATCAGGCACTGTTTTAAAGTATTCTTTGCCACTATTTTCTAATTGAAGCAGCTCATTAACGTTTATCATGGCAGGTTCTTTACCATCTTCACCTGGTTTAAATAAACATAATTGACCATTATCATCTACTAACTTTACATTGCCACCTTGAGATAAAGCTAATAAAACTTCTTGTTGAGCAGTAGGTACTCTAGAGCTTATAGAGCCAGGTTGTCCAGGTGGTATTTTTAAAGCTTCTTGCAGCGCTTTTGTTTGAGCCATTATAGGAACAATTGACTCTTTAAAAGTGGTAACTTGATTGTTTAAATATGACAAATGTCTATTACCCTCTACTTGAGATATACTACCATTTTGTATACCTTTTTTTATTTTAAAATAGTTTTCTGTTTGATCACCAAAAAAATCATTCATATTTTGATCAAATTTACCATAGCCTGTTTCTTTTATACCTGAAACTTTATCAAACATACTTCTTTGCTCTGTGTTTTGCTCTGCAAACAATTGCTCTTGAGAAGCTCTTTCTAATTTGTTTTTAGCTATTACACTGGAAACCATTTTATCCATTTCTTGAGATAAACTTGGTCTACCTGCTAAAAATTGAGAAAACTGCTCGTTCGTTTGTTGTTGAGGATTAGAGTATGCACCAGTGCTTCTTGATGCTGTTCCACCCTTACCTAATCCACCGCCATAATTTTGTACTTTTGCCATAATTTATATTTTTAAGGTGTTGTTTTTGGAGGTATAACCGCTCCTAAATATTCATTAGCACCACCAGCTCCAAAAGACTGAACACCACCAGCTAAACCGCTAGCCATACCACCTACAGCACCTAGCATCTGTTGATTAGCCGCCATTTTAACATTGTTAGCTTGCATAGCCATAGCCTCAGCATTGTCTTGTTCTGTTTGTAATCTATCCATTTTGGATACGTCTCTTGCTTCTTGAGTTTCAAACTTGTAAGCTTCTCCTTGAGCTTTCAGTTGTTGTACCTGGTTAGCACCTTCAGCTCTAGCCGTGTTATTAGCTTGTTCTTGTTTTTCTATGTCAGCAGATATACCACGTTTAGATTCTAAAGCTGCTCTAGCTAAAGCAGTTGCACCGCCAGCTCCACCGCCAGTTTGCATTATAGTATCTAAAGTATTAGCCAGCGCAATATCAGCTTCTTCAGCAGCAAACTTAGAAGCTTGAGTAGCAACACCAATGTTTTCAAATTCATTAGCCATATTTTCATAAGGATTAATAACTTCTTGCCTGTTTTTTTCAAGTTCTGCTAATGCGGTTTTTGCATCATTAGCCTTTTGCTCTTGTTTTTTTAATTCTGCTTTAGCGTTGTTCTTAGTCATTTGAGCGTCTACCATTTTGGTGACACCTGCTACTCCCGCTGCTATTGCCATACTTGTTGCTACTGCCATATTACAATACTTTTGTTAATTCATAAGAGTGTTTAGTATCTGCTACCCACCCTAGTTTTTCATGTGTTTCTATTAGTCCTTTATGTTGCATTACTGCAAATAAATATTTATAATCAAGAGATTTAACTAAGTTTTCAGCACCAGTTATAAGAAGCTCTATAGCTGCTTTTCTGTCATCTTCTCTATATTTTGGATTAGACACTATCCATTCTAATAAAGCTGTCTTAGAATTAGTTAAATAAACAAAACCAGCTACTACTGGTGTATCATTTATTTCTACTATTAAACCTCCTTTACCATTTTCTGGTAAAAAGTCTTTTGTTGGAGCTTTCCACTTAGGCCAATTACTCCACCAAGATACTAATGTATTCCAGTCTTTGTCTGTAAGTTTACGTATATTCAATTTAATTTAATTAGATGATTGTACTTGATTAGACGATACTGCAAATATTTGTTTTTGCCCGCCTGGATCAGTACTAGTATCGGTTGATAATTTAACTGTTGCTATAAATCCTTTTATTCCACTAGTTGGATAACCGCCATAAGCGTCTGGTCCAAATACTACTTCACCAGCTCTAGCTGTGCTACTACTTTTTAAGTTAGCAACATATTTACCTTCCTTTAAATGGAAACCAGCCCTATATATTGGCTCTGTTAACGCTGCTGGATATTCATTGCCAGCTGAGTCGTAAGCACCTTCGTAGTAACTATTTACTATTACACTACTATCGTTGTAATTTACATACAAAGGGTTAGTAGTATTAGGATTTACATAGTTGCTAGGGGTTTCTTGAAAACCTTGAAGATCCGATATAAAACTTTCAGCTTGCCAACCATTACTACCTTCATAACCTACAGTTAAAAAGTTTTTATTTACATTTGGTTGAGGATTAAACACAAAAGTTATAGAAGATTTAGAAGTAACTCCATAAAAGTTGTTCCTATTATTTCCACCACTTTCAAAATAATGCTGGTATATTTCACCAGACTTTGTTGTAAAAAAAGTATTTTTTAAACTAAACATTTCACCTGGTCTATAACTGTAAAAAGTTGGCCAACCTAAAACACCTTCGTCAAAGCTTAATGTATGGTAATCATCTTGTATTTCTTGCTGTATTGAAACTAAATAATTTCTATCATGTATATCCCAAGCTCCTTGTATTTTGTCTTTTTTATAAGTTCTAAAAGTTATTACAGTGCCACTAACTATAGGATTATTAGTATTATCATTGTAGTGGCTAGTTAAGTATATATAAGCACCTTCAACGGCTGTTACATATATTGGATATTCAATACCAGCAACTATTAAAGCAGCTCCTGTTTCAACATCTGAATTAAGTATTCCTAAAGTTCGAACCCATTTTGGATCTGGAAAACTACCACTAGGTGTAGAAAATTGTCCATTAGAAGCTTTAACTACATCAACGGGCTGTTGTAGTTCGCTTATATTTTTTAATTGATCTCTAAAAAAGTTAGACATGCCATATTCTGATATTTCAGTCATACCATCGTGAGATAATCTAAGTATAGAACCTCTATCTTTGTCAGCAAAGTATTTTCTAAAACCATATACAGCAAATGATTCTGGATTTTTACTTATACCAAACTCACCTTTATATGGGGTTATTTGACCAATAACAGTTCCTTGTGGTAGTGTTTGTGTACCACTTTCGGAAGTGTATATTTGATCTTTGTCTATTAAAGCTCTATTAACTTTGTCTTCTTGAAATATTATTAAGTTAGTATCTTCAGCATATAGCTTCTGTATGCTGCCTTCATGGGGATCAGCTGCTTTAGTTATTGCTTCACCTACAGAGAAAACATTAGTATCGTTTAATCCAGTTCTAGAGTTGTACACGCCTGAGTATATCAAAGCATTAGGCCTATATTCTTGAGCATTATTATCTTCTTTTAAATAAGCTTTAGCACCATAATCAGTTGACACATCGTTATAACCACCTTGATACCTAGATTCTTCTATAAACCAATTTTCTACTTCGTCATAATTACTATTTTCAGAATCACCTGCGCCAGATGGAAACGTAGGAAAACTCAAAGAGTTTACCGTTGGATTCCAAGGTAGACCTGGAAAAGCAGAGCCATAACCACCTCTATTAGGATCAGGCGCTCCTGCACTTGGATTAGGCAAGCTACCTACGTATATAGTCTTTTTTAACCAAAAAGAATTGTAATATTTAACATCTACTCGAAAACCACTCATAATTATTGTATGTAAAAATATGCAGAATAAAAAGTTTTAAGACCTATAGGATCAGCATCCACAGCGTAAACTTTAAAAAGGTATATACCAACACCAGGAGATCCAGTGTCATCGTTTCTTGATCCATAATAGTTTAAGTCGTTTACGTTAGAAGTAACGCTCATAGTTGTTATAGCTGTTGCCGTAGACAATTGAAATATAACTCTTGATGCTACAGATCCCGCTTGAACTAAAGCTGTCTCTTCTGAAGCTACATTTGATCCTGTGCTTCCACTACCATTAACAATGTCAGTAAATATGTTAAAACTACCTAGTGATGATCCAGGATAAGGATTACTAGCTGAAGGATTAAATGTGAATATAGGAAATGGATTAAGAAGTGATCCTTGTTGACCTGATGGAAATCCAGTTTCGCCTGGATGTAAGTAAGTTTTTGTACCGGGAACTCCATTTGTAGGTATTGTAAAAGTTGGAGCTACATTACTTAATAGCATTTGATGAGTACTAGTGTTACTTTGCCCAGTAGATGCAGTTCCTGTTATGTTAAAATTAAAAGTCCTTACATTAGAGTCTGATCCGTAGTAAACATTAGCATCTGTAGGATTATATCTTATTCTATACGCAGGCGCAGCTGGACTTTCAACCATTTCAAACATTCCTATATTGGCATTATTACCATTTGTAACGTTCATAGTTGCGGTTGAACCAGCTATTGGAGCAGCTCCATCATCTATTATATTAAATGTATCTGACACCCAAGAGCTAACTCCAGGTGTTATAGACTCTAGCATGTTAAAATTAGGTTCGCTTATTCCTACTGGAAGACCGGCAGTTCCTGTTTCAATTGAATTATTTAGTGTATATATTCTATCAGAAGTACTTGACTCCCAATATATATCTATTTCAGATGTAACTGAATCTGTTTCAAATACATTTAAGTTTTTTGAAAATTGAGGATTACCTGTAAATTCTTGAACAGTAGGCGCGAAACCTACTAGAAAATTTGTTGCTATTTGTGCTACAAAAGGATTTGCACTTGCATCTAAGTATAGTGGATCTACGTATTCAGTATTAGGACTTGTTGCTCCATCATTTGGATATGAAGAATTTTCTGCATATTTATTTCTTCCTGCTGTCCATGTTCCTAAATCATTAAATGATATTATAGAGGTTACAGTAAATTGATTTAGTTCTCTTATTTGAGACGACTCAGTAGTTGATAAAACAGGCTTGTAAGAATCAGGACTATTAGTTGAGTCTACTATATATCTAGTAACTACTCTAGGATACAACAAAGTTTCACTACCGTATACTTCTTCTGTAGGTCCAACATCAGCAAGTTCTTTTGGTACTTTATTTATATTGTCACCATAGAGAACTATATTACTTACGCTATTAGCTCTTTCATATTCTGGTAAATCTCCATTAACAGTTTCAGATCCTACTTCTTTTTTTAATACTATTTTTCCAGAGCAAGCGCCAGGAACATAAACATTATAATATTCTTGTTCTTTTTGCTGCACAACTATTTTGTAACTATAAAACCCTAAAGGATTATTAATAGACCAAACACCAGGGTAACCTGTAGTTGTTTTATCTTCTGGTATAATGTTATTAAATAATAAATTTAAATTATTACCTGGCCAATTAAGCGTGCTTGATAAATTTTCATAAGGAGCGTATATAGAAGCAAAATTAGATATTAAACCACTACTTGCAACAGTAGATAAAGAATCTCTTAAAATAACATTTGAAGATCTACCATATCTATCAACCAAAACAACTCCTACTTTATAAGATCTATTTTGTTTTAAAGTATGATTAGGATATTCTTTTCTATCAAAAGAACTAGAACTGCTATCAGGTTTTCCAGTAACACTTATGTCGTATTGAAGTGACTCTGGTGATTCATGTTTTTCTATAAAATTACCATATACTACTCTATTAGAAGTAACTGCTTGAGCTAAAGCTCTTATTGGCACTTTGTCATGTACTCTTGTGGCGTCTGCATCTGGTAGCACTTTAAAAGGTTTTTCTGATTTATAATCATATTCATAAAAACCATTAGTTCCAGTTTGTGAACCATACCAACTGCCATTTTCGTCTACATCAATTTCATCTACAACTTTTATAGCTAGTCCATCTGACTCTTTTAATAATACTTGTATAGATTGTATTTTAAAATCTTTTTTAAAAAATTGAAGTCTAGATTGAAGAGTGTCTGTTTTCCAAGGAAGTTCTAATCTAAATTTAGCAGAAGTGACTTGGTTTTCCATTAATTTATTTATACCACTTTCAGCAGTGTCTTTTTCATCTCTTTTTAATTTACCATCACCAACCGCACTGTCTAAAAAATATCCATATTGCTTAGGCACGAAAGCGTGTTGCGTAAAAGGCGCCATTAAAGAGTATTCACCATCATCAAATTTAAATCTATAACTAAATCTAACAAACTTATTTTTTAAATAATCTTTATCTCCAGCATAGGTATTACTATACACAGGGTTTTTTCTTTCAAATTGAAGCACATCGTTAGCTACAAATGGGAATCTATCAGGCGAGCCAGGAACATTGACATCTCCCTTATAGGCTATAGCTGCTTCAATAGCAGCGGCGTAAGAATCAGCTTCATTATTATTAGAACCTATAGGGTATTCGTAAGTAAACCTAGCAGCGTTTGGAGTATTACCAAGAATAGTTTTCATTTTAAAATAACCTAATTCTGGAAAACTTATATTTTTAAACCTAACTTGATCATTTAATGAAGTAGTAAGTTGAGGTATGCTGGCTGTCATGGTGGCTGTTCCAGCACCTGAAGATGAGTTAGCAAAAATACCTATACAATTAGCAGGTAAATATTCACTAGTTTCATCCATTAATCCTGATATGTAAGCTCCACCTACTTTATATATAAAATTTATAGGTGATACAGGGCATAGTTTAGAAACTGATATATGATCTTCGTGAGTATAGTAAGGATCTGGACTAGTTGCAGAAGCTCCAATAGCTGTTTCTACATTTATCTTTCTTGGTTGGTTTCTATTATCTGTAAAAAATAACAGATCTTCTATCATATCTATTCCAGTTATAGGATGAGTTTTTGAAAAATTTAAAAACACTCCTTCAACAAGCTTGTCAAATTTAGGTATACTATTGTTAGAAGCAGTAGGTCCTTCTATGTAAGCTATAACACATACAGCACTTTGTATTTGTCTACCTGACCCAGTATAAACATTGCCAACTGCTCTAGTATCTAATTGGCTTGGCGAACTATCAGAGTGGTTTGTAGCAAATATAAATATTCTATCTTTATCAGTGTCAACGTAAGTACCAATAATTTCTACACCTGTTCCAAAGTTAAAATTAGAATATAAGTTGTTACCTATTATATTTTCAACAACTCCCTCATCTGGTCCTTCACTTTTATTTACAGATATATTTCTACCATCTCTATACTCTCCGTTAGGTAAAAGTCTTTCGTCTAAGTCTTTGTTCATTTTAGACTTGACAAATACGTTTCTTACTTCTGCCATTTTAATGCTTTATCCATTTAGATTTACCTCTCATATTTTGTATCATTTCACCTAGCTTCATATTGCTTAATCTTATTTTAGTATTTCTAAGTTTAGCTGATCTATCTCTTTTAAATCTTTGAACTACATATTCTTGAACTCCAGATCTTGAAGCTAAGATAGAATAAGCTATATGCATGTACATCGCTTCTTCCGCCATTTTAGGTAGCTTAGTGTCTAAATCAGATGCTAAGCCATCAGATATGTATTCTAATATTATAAGTCTATCTCTTAGATCACTTGAAAATGATATTTTATTTTGTCTATTGTCTATATTAAACCAGCCATTACCCTGTGAAGTAACAGGATCTAAACCATATCTTTGACCATAAGATTTATTCCACCAATTTTTACCATAAACATTAGCATTATACATGTATTGATCAAACTCACCTGTTATTAGTTTGTCATTAGTACTTTCCCATCTAGACCTCGTTTCAGACTGTAAAGCTTCCGTGTTTTGACCATCCTCATCTTGAAGAAAACTTCCATCATTAGATTGTAATGGAACTGATGTTGGATCTGTAGTTAAATTATTAGCTGGGTATATAGGATGTAAAACACCCAAGCTATCAACCCATGACATTCTAACGTAGTTAACGTAGTCTTGAGGTATTATAACAGACATACTTAAAGGTAGATCTAGTTCTAAAGATTTTATACTATTTAAAGTGTCATAACTAAATTCTTGCAAACCTCTTTTAGCGTGAAATATAACATCAGTTCTTTTAACACTCGGTATAAGTTTACCATCTCCAACATAAGCAATTAGAAAATTATTTACAATATCATTTAGCTTTATATATTGATAACTTCCATAGTTGTTCCAAAGAGTAGTAGCTTTTAATACGACTCTAACTAATGTGCTTGGCGTGTTAGGAACTGCTGGGTTTAAGGTTATAGTCTGTTTGTTGAAAGGTGGTTTATCAATATTATTATTTGACACAGAAACAATCGCGCCACTATAATCAGAGAAAGTAGTTCCACTATCTGTGCTAACTTGTACTTTGAAGTTAGTTGGCTCTGTGGAAGATGACAAATGTAGATCTGGTTCAAATGTGCACTCAAAAACAGTTTGAGGCGCAGCCGTTACAGCAAACATTTTTTCACCTGCGTAATATTCTTCGTTAGTTTGATTAATTAAACTCATTGATTATTGTTTTTGATTTACTCTTTCTGCTTGCAGTTGCCCTGCGGCAGCTTGAACTATTTGAGGATCTCTTATTATTATACCAGCATACATAAGTATAGATAATACAACTTCTGTAAACTCAGAATTGTGTAATTCAAAATCTACAGTTGGAGGCGTGCTTGCATTAAAAATAAATTGACCTAAATTACCCACTGTATAAGCCCAGTTAATATCATCTGGAACTTTTATATATTGAACAGCTACATTAGCAGTAGCAGCATTAGCTTTGGTGTTTATAATATTTGGATATGCTTGTAGCTTATTGTTTTCAAACAAGTATATAGGAAATTGCTCGCTTGGAGTTACTAATGGAGATAGTCTTAGGTTATAAAACTCACCTCTATCAACTCTCTGCATTTCAACTGGCAGTCTATTAGCATCTTCATAAGTGACAGATCCTACTATATGCGTGCTTGTTGGTAAAGTAAAATTATTGTCGGCAGGAACATAAGTAGCATTACCATCTCTTTTAAATATGTTCATTTTTTCATTTAGGTTCATTAACCTATTAGCGTAATCCACGTCAGTCTGCGGCATTCTAGTATATTGATTTAAATCTTCAAAATACTTTTCAAAGATTTCTCTTTGGACTTGCGTACCTATTCTATTAAACTCTTCAGGTGTCATATAACCTCTTTGTTCTTTATTTAGTATAAGTAACACAGTTTTATATACTTTATTTACGCTTATTGCCATTTTAATCTTTTTAAAAAAAAAGGGTGGCGTAAACCACCCTAAGTTATAATCACTTGTTTATTTTAGTTTTTTCATTATTGAGTTGTAAACCTCTACACCTTCGTCAGTTTTAAACCAAGCAGCCATTGCTGAGTATGGGTTTTCGTCGAAAGGAATTTTCATTAATTTCTTATTGTTACTAGCCCATGAAAAACTTCTTTGATCATTAGATAATTGAACTATACCTGATTCTACCGATATAATAGCAATATTTCTAAGTTCAACGTTTTCATCTTCTGCTAAATCTATAAATAAACCTGGGTTTCTTTTAGCAAACAATAATAAATCTCTTTTTAATTCTTTAGAAGCTAATTTATTAACTTCAGAGCCTATCTCTGTTCTTAATATAGCTTCAGCTTTACTAATGTCCATTTCGTAAGCCATGTTCATCGCGGCTATTTCTAATTCTAAATAATCATATTGATCTTCAGCTTGCTCTACAGCATCAAATTCTTCAAATAGTAAACCTTTATGTGGGTGACAAGCTAGAAACTCTTGTAAATTTCTTTTTTGTTTAGAAACCATTAGGTGACCATTCTCAAAAACAATATGTTTTAAAGTTACTTGACCTTTTTGTTCGTCAACAAATATTGATTTTTGATTAGTAGCATACCTCAACTCTCTTTCATATCCTTTTTCTGAGTCAAACCAGACTAAAGGATATCTAGCAGAGTGCTTACTAGGTATAGTATGAGTTAAAGGGCTTTTATTTCCCATTAGATAGTAGTTTCTATCTTTATATTCCCAAGTATCTTTTTTCACTTTAGGAGTTTCAACAGTTTTTTCAACTGTTTTTACAGCTTTGGCTGTAGTTTTCTTTTCTTTTGTTTCCATAATATAATATAATATAATAATAAAAAAGACCCCGCCTAAGCGGGATCCTTTATTTTAAATAGCTATTAAGCTCCTTTGAATAATACAAAGTTGTTAGCAGCTTGAGTTACTAAACATCTTTCAGATAAGAAGTTAACTCTCATAGCATCAAGATCAGAAGTATAAGCACCACCGACAGAACCAGTGATCCAAGACTTATAACGTCTGTCTTCAGTTTCAGAAGCTCTATATCTTACATGTAAGAAAGGACGTCTGATATTTACACCCATCATTTGGTCATAAACAGTTGTAGTACCAGCAGGAACCATAACACCATCAATAGCATTATCTAATCCTCTAGTAGTAGCATCGTTTAAGTATTTCCAGTCAGTTTTGTAGAAGTCATAAGAACCTCTTCTAAATCCTGAAAATCCAAAATTAAGAGCCATATCTTCTTCATTGTCAAATAGACCGTAAGAAGCGCCAGTTTGATATCCAGCATTTACAGCGGCTATCATATTGTCGAAATCTAAAGCAGTAGATCTAGATAAGAAAAGCATGTTTTCTTCAATAGCTCCTTGCTTGTCTAATTGCTTAAGAATGTTATCAAAATCCTGTAATGCGCCAGATCCACCTGCAGTTGGTGAAGCAAATCCAGAATATACATTACCTCTTGCCTCGATAGCAGCGAATAAACCTTCAGATCCTTTAACTACAGTAGCTCCAGAGTTTCCATAAGCAAAAGCTTCTTCAGCTCTACCACCAGTAGTATCATATTTAACTGATTCAACCATAGACATTTCTAGGTAATCGTCAAATCTTAATCTTGTTTCAGATTCAGACTTTAAATACCATAAGTATCCAGAAGTTCCTTCTTCAGTAGCAACCTCAACCCATCCAATTTGAGCAGTGTCAGATCCATTAATCTCAAAGTTATCTTTAAGAATAATTGGTGAATTTGAAAACTGAGAAAATTGTGGTTGAATAGTTCCATTCATTCCAGTAGAACCTTTAGCAAACTCAGAGCCGTACACAAACAATGTAGCTATGTTGTCTCCCTTTAGACCAGTAGCTAAAGCAGCGTAAGTAGTCTCATATAAAGAGCAAGTCAAGATATCTTGTTTTGTACCAGATGTATTACCGATAGACTGCACTAAAGCTTTAGCAGTTACTAAACCTGTAGCTCTATCAGAAAGCAATATAGATTGCCCAACTCTAACAGCTCCACTTGGTGAATCAGCACCAGGAGCAGCAGCAGCTAAATCTAATGTTACTTTTATCTGGTTAGCTTGTCCAGATACAGCAGCTGTATCAGCATTTTTGTAAGCTACGTGTAGTCTATTTTGTTCAGACCAAATTACTTGATCAGACGTCATAGGCATTTCAGCTCCTACCATTCTCAAGAAACCACCTAAAGTTCGGTTTCCGTATCTTTCTACTTCCGCTTCGTAAAGCTCAGGTAGATATTGTTGCGCAAAATCATTAGCACCACCTGTAAAATCTAGGTAGTTATCGTTAAGTGCTAATCTTTTCTGTGCAGGCTTAATTTGAGCAGGAAAACTCCCGCTTGTTTCAAATCCAATTGGCATAATTTATTAATTTTTAAGTTTTATTTTTTTTGTTGTTTTTATTTTTAACCTAGAGCTATCAACACCAGAAATAGCTTTTACTTTAAATCCTCCTACAAAAACATCTCCTTCAGACGCTGGCGTCCTAGATTCAATGTTTATATTTTTAGATTTAGCTACTACATCTTTAACAGCATCGGCTTTACCTTGCTCATAAAAATGTTTTGCTATAGTATCTGCGTTTTCTGCCGCATAAATAGCTTTATGATAACCAACATGATCCTTTACACTTCCATCTTCGTTTAAGAACTTCTTAACAAAATGAGATAAGTTTGATTGGCTCTTAGCAACTTCCTGAGGGTTTGAAACTCCATATCTAAATCTTTTTTCTCCAACATTAAATTCAAAACCTTTGAATTCATCAGAGAACATTTGATTAGTTTGCTTTTCAAAATCAGCATGTTGCTTTGTTGCTACATCTTGCTCTTTGTTATATCTATTGAAAAAGTCCATTGCTCTCTGTTGCTCTTGAGTAACGCCCGGTCTCAACTTGATCTCGTCGTAATATTTACTCTTTGTTTGCTCCAGAAAGTCACGTGCTTTGGCAATTTCTTCTTTATAAGCTAGCTTTTTCTTTTTAATTGCTCGCTCTTCATCCACGTCTTCGTCCCAAGAATAATTGTCTTCTAATATAAAGTCAACTTCTTCTCTGTCCAAATGTGGTTTAGTCTGTTTGTAATATTCTCTAAGTAAAATGTCTTCATTGATATTAGTATAATCTGCATTTAATCTAACATAATCATTAATATCACCACCTGTTTCCTCCATGAATGAAACTAATTTTTCGATGTTTTCTGGTAAAGGTTTCCCTGTTACTTTTTCATCTCTTATAGCTTCTTTTAGTTCTTGTTCTACAACTTTAGTTTCTTGCTTAACTTCTTCTTCAGTTATTTCAGATACTGGGCTTACGATTTCTTTGGTAGATTCTTGCTCTTCGTGTGTTTTTCCCACTTCTTGCAGTTCCAGCTTTTGTTCTTCTTTCGCCTCATTAGGCTGTAGCACAACTTTCTTTGTTTCTGGCTCTTGAACGGCATCTTCTTGTTTTTTACTTAAGTCTAATTTTACTGGTTCAGTGACCTTGTTTAGTTTTTTTGGTCTACCTATTTTTTTCTTTAATTTCAAGCCTTCCTTACCTTCGTTAGTAGGAGGACCCTTTTCTACTTGTTTTGACATAATATAATATAATAGTTAATAAAAAAATTATTGTGGAGCAAATTGCTCTAATCCAAACCCACCAAGGTTGTCATTACCTGCGGATTCAAAGTTTGTTGGTAATAAATCATTTTTCTTTTGATCTATCATTTGACTCTGTTGAGTGCCTATAAGTTTAGCTCGTTTATCTTTACGATCTTCTATAAAATTTTCTTTGTTTCTTTCAGCTTCACCTTTAGCTTGAGTTAACTGTATATTAAAGTCAAATTCAACTTGCATTAATTGTCTTTTAATTTCAGCCTCTCTTTCCATTCTTTGTATTTCGAACTGTGATTTACCTTGTTCGATCGATAAGGTAGTCTGTGCTAAAGCCTGTTGCTTTTGTACCTCTGCCATTGCCGTTCTTTCAGCTGTCTCAGCTTGAGCAGCAGCTTGGGCTTGTATGTTAGATTGTTGAGCTTCTTGATCTTGTTGTTGTTTTTGTTTTCTTCTTTGTTTCAACAATTGATTAGCAAGTTTTAAGTTGTTAACTTGCCTAATGTCTATAGCATCTTCTAAAAATATTTGACCACCTTGTAAAGCTACTTGAATATTTTGTTCTAGTTGAGCTTTTTCTTCTTCGTCAGGCACTAAATCCAAAAATATACCAAAGTCGTATAGATGCAGGTTATATATATCCTCGAGCGTTCCTACGTTATAAGAACTTATGCTTGACTTTAAAGCATCTTTAGTTAAATCAAACTCTAAGCAATCTCCCACTCTAAGAGCTATGTTCTCGCAAGTTCTAAGAGTTAAGTACAAACTAGCTTGAACAATATGTCTAGTTGCTGTATTTGAATTAGCAATAGCTAACTTTTGTAGCCCAACTAAAGAGTCACTAGAAGGAGTACTTCCATCTCTAGCTTCGTTAAGACCGGTTACATCTCTTATCATTTGTAAATAATACTGATAAGTTTGTATAAGACCTTGTATCTTATTCATGCCACTAGAAGTAGAAAGTTCTTGTATAGGAACTTTACCAGGGTTTTGGCCACCATCTTGAGTCATTGACCTACCTATAATACTACCAGTTTGAAAGTACATGTTTAATGCTTCTTGTGGATTGTAGCTTGTTCCGCTACCTAAATCTATTTCTGCTAAACCGTCCGCATCTAGATATATACCGTCAGGTACTATTCTAGACATTACCTGCTGCAACTTTAAATGAGTTAATTGAATCATGTCAGCAAAACCAGTTATTCTACTAACTAAAGATTCTATTCTACCTTTATACATTTTAGGAGCACATATGTTATAATTCATATTTACTTTAACCAAGTTAGACTCAGGTCTTGTCATATTCCTAGCTAACTCCCATTGTAAAAGATTTTCATGTCCTAGTATTTTAGCTCCAGAGTATAACACTTCAATTGATCTAGAAACTCTATCAAAGTTGTCATTAGGTTGTGGATTAAATGTATCTGGTTTTTCAAGTGCTTTTTCTAAACCGCTAGATGTTTCTTTAATCTTAAACACTTGTTCACTATAAGTCTTATATTCAAAATATAAAACATACACGCTATTATTATCGTCTCTACCGTTCCAGTCAAATATATAATTACTGTTTCCAGGATATTTTTGTATCTTTTCTAACTCTTCAGAAGTTAAATTTGGAAATTCTTGTTTAAGATCTGATAAACTAATTCTTTTAACCTCACCAACATACCATATATCTTCAAAGTTAGGATCTTCAGTGTATGAATAAACTAATCTAGACGGATCAACGTAGTCTACAGTTATGCCTTCAGCTTTGTTAAAGCTTGTTTTAGTACAACCTATACCTAGTATAACTAAATCTTCATTAATTCTTCTTCTGGTTAACTCGTATCTATTTCTATCTAAAGTGTTGTTAATTAACTCTTCTTCAGCTATTTCAACAGATTGCTTGTAATCAAGCTGCATATGAAGTTCTAGCTCCTCTTTGTTTTGAGGTAAGTCTTCAGGATTGTCTGTAGAGTACAGGTTTAAACCTAAAGCTCCTTGTATATTATCTAAATATTCTTTCGTCTCTATATCTCTTAATATTCTATTAGCATACTCAGTTCTTGATTTTATAGATTCAGGATCTTGTGCATAAGCTTTTATTTCATAAAGCTTTTCAGACATGCCATTAACAACAATATCTACAAACTTAGGTATTACAGGAACTGGCTTCCAGTCTAGATTTAAATAAGATAAATCACCATTTATAGCTAATTCGTCTTTATACTTCTGAACAGCTTGCTCACCTCTTGCATAAAGCCTTAAGTTTCTAAAATTATTAAAGTTAGTAGAGTATCTATTACCTAAACCAGTTCTAGTACCACTAAACCACTCACCTTCTATAGCTTTGCCAACTTGCATGCCATAGTCATAGCTTGATTTTACTTCATCAGGAACAACTTGGTCTGGGAAAATACTATTACTATCAGTTACAACCATTTATTTAATTATTTGTGAAAAATTTCCTTTGTTATTATATCTTTTAATACCTAGGTTAATACTTTTTAAAGATCTATCAGCCACTGGTTTGTATAAATTTTTATTACAAGCCATAATAGCTAAACCTGAGCTTATTGAAGCATCGTGCTTTGTTCTATTGTTAATATTAAACTTAGCCCAATCTTCTAATGTCTTTTGATGATACATGTCTCCATAATCATCTTGTTTTAACCCTACATATGTTTCTATATAAGATTCAATAGCAGCAGCGTGCGCTTGCTTAATATCTTCGCTTGAATTAGGTATTCCACCTATTTCTTTTTCAGTTGTAGATAGTTTGTTCCATATTTTATCAGGTCGATTCATAGAGAAGCCTCTATAACCTCTTCGTTTTAGATAATATAAAAACCTAGGTTTGTTATTTTCAGCTAGTATAGGCATGCCGTAAAATACACAAGCCATTAACACATCTTCAAAGAATATTTCAGCGGTCTGTGGTCTTGATATATATTCTAAAAAAAAATGATTAGCCGGAACTTCTTCCATACTAAACTTTGTTAATCCATGTAAAGCACCGTTAGATCCTTTACCATCTACTGTACCTGATATATCGTAACTATCTAAACCAAAAGCGCCAATATGTTCATTACCAGGTGATTTAACCCCATTATTAAGTATCACTCGGTTTTGTAGATTTTTAGATGGAATCCAACTTACATTAAATCTACCATTATTATTCGGTACAAAAACAACCGACGTGTCTTTAATTCCGTCCTGCCATTGAAAGCTACCAGTTGTAACTGCTGTTGAATTATTTAATTCTGCGTTATAATCTATTTGCTCGTATATTTTAGTTAGATTAAATAAGCTATCTTTAGTTTCATCTCTGAATGCGTGAGCTTCAGTTCTTGGAAACTGTCTGTAATATTCATTTAATCCGTCGGAATCTTGCTTTAGTCCATCGACTTCGTTTTCCCAGTGTTCAATAACTCCGATTGTAATTGACTCACCATCAACTCCTTTGACTGGACTCTTTTGTCTAGTGAAGACAGGAAGTCCAAAAGTATCCATGAATCCTTCGTAGTTCCATTCCATAGGGATGAAAAGAGAGTAGAGGCCAGAAGATGTTTGTCCGTTTCTATTTCTCTTTGTAACTGTTGAATTGTTGTAAAGTTTTTTGAAATTGTCTCCACCTTTATCTAAAGCATTTGAAGTTGAGCCCATCATACATTTACCCACGATTTTAGACCCTAGTCTTAATGTAGTTTTTGTAACTCTCCAGTTATTTAATATGTTATCAGGTCTCTCCCATTTACCACTCTCATCATGAGCTAGTATTTTTAGCTTTTCACCATCATAAGAGTTGTCACCTGTATTTTTCCAGTCAATAGTTGTATCAAGTCCTTCTAATTCTTTAAGTTGCTCATTAGACTCAAGTTTTCTTCTAGTAAGCTTTGATGCTGGTACTCTATAAGCCAATTCAGTTTTAGGTCTGTCCATACCGTCTTGTATTGGTTTAAAGAAGAAAGGGTAATTAACGGATATTGGGACAACTTTATCTGTAAACATTTTTTTGGCATCAGCTCCAGACTTGGATAATATACCGAATCTACAATCTGAAGAAATAGTTGCTTGATTAACAAGTTCCGCTGACGACATGAAAGAGAATCCAGATCGTCTGTTCTTAAGATAACACATTCCGTAACATCTTGTATCTGCTTTACATGCTTCCCAAAATATAAAGAAGAGTCTATTTGATTCTCTATAATCTGGTGCGCCAACGTCAATTTTTGACCATTGGAGGTACATATAATGAGTGCCAGTAATGTAGTTAGCCAAGCCGTTATTGTAAAACCAATAACCATTTTCTCGCCTTTTGAATTCTTCGTCGATGTAATCATACCACTTTTCTTTAAATTCAGCTGGATATTCTTCCCAGTCAAATCTACTTTTAATTCTACTTAATTCTTTTGGGTAGTCTTGTCTTTCCCAGTATTGTTCCGCTTTTTTATCGCTTCGTTTAAACGGTTTATCTGCTGCTGGTAAAGCAATCCTGAGATCCTGTATTTCAATGATTTGTCCAATTTTTCCAGTTTTACTTATTACTATAAAATCATAATCAGAGTTATAACCATACTCCCATTTTTTAAATCTATTGTTTTTAGCTAATATCTTAGGATTTACAACATCCTTAATCTCTTTCCAAAGTGTTTGCTCGTAACTCACTTACTTCTCCCTTCTGCAAAACCTTTAAAAGACTTTTGTTCTTTAATTTCCTTTGGCTTTTCATTTAGTATATCTTCCTCTTGTTGAATACGATTAAGTATTTCAAAAGCATCAAATATAGCTAGCTTTTTAGTAGCGGCAGCATTCTTTAATCTATCAGCGCTAACATCGTCGTCTGAGTCTACAATCTTTTCTTTTGCTACCTTTATAAGTTCCTCAACTGCTTTTTGCCCAGCTTGGATTATTTTCTTCTTCGTTTCCTTGGTATTCATGAGTTAAAGCTATATCATTTGATTTCATACAATAAAGTCGTTCACCATCTATTATAAATTCAAACTCAGAATTTGGGGTAAACGTAATAAGTGTTCCAGGTGTGATTCCTAGCGCTTCTAATGAACTATTACTATATTTCATTATACCAACGTTAGGTTGCTCTTTCCTGTTCTCTAATAAGTTTTGGTTTTTAAGTGGTTTAACAAAACAATAATCTAGATGTGGTTTAAGATTATACATGTATATTTGTTCTAGTGAAACAAAGTATAAGTCATCTTTAAAAAAGGTTGAACTATTTCTTTCGTTACCTTTTTGATCATACCATCTTCTAAATATATTGTGATGCACATGAAGCTCATCACCTACTTTTATCTTTGAGGTGTAAGCCGCTGGAGTAGATACAACAGCAGCTTTTTTACTAACAAACCTATGGTTTTCAATACCTGTATTAATGATGAGTGTTTTATCATCAACTTTTTTAATATTGTCATACCTTTCATTTAAAGGTTTTACAATGAAGCTATATAAGCTTTTCATTAGTACTTTAAATCGTACTCTACAGATATTGCCATATTAGCGTTAAACTTTTTCCAAGGCAAGACTTCATTATTTTTAGTTATAAAAATATTATATGACTGATCTTGATCTTCAAAAAGAATATCACTAATAGTATGTCCACCGTATACTTCCTGACCAGTTGAATAATGCATCGCATCGTTCTTGTAGTCAGAACCTATACTAATCTTCCTTATTACTTTCGACATCTTCTTCTATCTTAGTATAAGAGCCGTCTTCTAGGTTTATTTCTATTGGGCCATACTCAGCTTCTAACACTTCTTTGTAATCTTCTATCTCTTTGTTGGCTCCAGCTATATCATGAAGTAATCCATGTTTTTGGCTTTCTAACATACCTATATTGTGAACAAGCTCATTAAGCTGTTTTTGTTGTTCTTGAATTAATAATAATTCTTCTTCTTTAATTTTCATTTGATTTAATTTAATTATATTTATTTTACTCTGGTGGATCAGGTATTGGATCAGGCGTTATACCATGCTCCTTTAGCTCAGCTATCCACTCGTCTTCATCTATGGTTTCATCAATAAACCATTTAGATAAAAGCTTTTGATGAGGATCTACAAAGCCATAACCTTCAACTACTTCTTTCATTGAGTTTTCATATGCTATCCAATAAGTTCGAACAGCAGGGTTGTCTATAGGAATATTACCACTCATAATCTTTTTTTACATTTATTCATCTTCCTCTTCTGGGTCTGGATCAATACCATGTTCTAATAAAACACTTTTCCAAACAGCTTCATCTAAATATGTAGTAATATGTTGTATAGTACTTAGTACTTCAGAACTATTTAAATTTCCATATCCTAATACAGTAGTCTCTGTATTGTCAGTCCAAGTAATCCACCAAACAGGTGGAACTGGAAAGCGTATGTTAATTATATTACTCATTTGGACCTGCTAGTTTCCACTCAGGAGTTTGCATTAAAGCTAAAAACTCTGTTTGATTTAATGTACTAACTGGAGTTAATGCTCCATTAGTTATAAAACTTGGTTCAACTAAATAAGATATAACACCTTGAGTGTTTGCTATATTTCTTCTCATTGATTGAGTTGAGTCTTCTGCTACTTGGCTAAATATAATAGCATTAGTATCAGATAAGTTTACAATTGTATATATTGTATTATTCATTTTTATTTTAATTTACACCACCAGCTATATTAGCTAATGTCATGTTTACACTTAAAGAATTTCCTTCACCATTTGGAGAAGATCCTGATATATTATTTCCCGCTCCCATGTTTACTGATACTCCATTACCGCTTGTTCCTACACCATCTACTATAGCATTTTCTAGCATGCCGCTACTAGTTCCATCATTTGAACCTATTTCATCTAAAACTGTCCACGCTGGTGAAGTCCATGAGCTATTACTACCTAACTGCCACCAAGCTATAGGAGCTGTACCGGAAAAGTTATGTAGATTACTAGGGCGACCTTCGTTATAAATTTCTCTTACTTGTGAAGATGTTAAAGCAGTGTTCCAAATAGCACAGTTAGACAGTTTACCATCTACACCATAAAATCCAGCTGCCTCTCCATTTATTAATTTAAAAGTGAAACCTCTATCTGTTTGTGTACCTAATGAGGAGCCATTTAAATAAGCGGTGGCGTTAGTTCCATCTCCTGCTATACAAATATTGTACCATGTGCCAGCAGTTAAACCTCCGTGAGCAAAACTACTAGCATCACTTGGAAAGCTTCCACCAGCTCTTATCCATATATAAGTCGCATCAATCCATGGATAATAATTATTTCCTGCTCCACCAAAAACCACTGCATCTATTGTGCTTGTAAAATTAATCCAAAAACTAACACTTTTATTACCAGTTAAAGTTATGTCTGAGTTTAAATCTATATAGCTTCCGGTTCCACCAAAAGCTAAAGCATACGGGCTATAGCTTGAAGTTGTTAATAAGTCACTTTGTACTAAATTGGCTTGTGTCATAAATGAGCTATTACCAGCTAAAACGTTTATAAAGCTAAAAGTTTTTGTTGTTGTATTTCCTCCTGTGCCAGAGTTAGAGCCTTTACTATCTTGAAAATCAGTACTTAGCTTATACCAATTTAATAGATTTGAATAATTTGAGTTAGTTGACAAATCTTTTGGAGCTCCGTTATTATATATTTCATTTCGTTGAGAAGAAGTTAAAGCATCTGTCCAAAAAGAAAGATTAGATAAATTTCCAGTAAAAACAGAAGCTCCATTTCCATCGTAGCTAGTTCCTATACGAGCTACATTTATTCCTGTTCCAAAGTTGTTAGTTGATAAAGTATATGTTTGAACATTGTCAGTGTATACTGTCAGTGTAGTGCTAGAAGAGTCGTAAGTTAATAAAACGTGATGCCATATACCGTCATTTATTACTGATGTGACTTGTGTATTTCCAGTTGTAGATCCTTGGGATGAATGGAACCTCAATGTCCATTTACCACTTGAAAAATGACTATATCTAAATATATTCCAGCCAACACTTGCACCGGAACCTTCTATTACACTTCCACCACTATAAGGACCGTTTATAGTAGAAACTGTATTAATCCAAAAGCTAAAAGAAAAACTGTTTGGCAATGTTATTCCACCAGTACCGCTTCCTGTGTTTGGATTTAAATATATTCTACTATTACTATTACCATTGAGTTTAGTAGACTGTGTATAAGCAGAAGGATTTTGGTTATTATCTACACTCCACTCTGTACTTGTGCTATTATAAATCTCAGTTGCATCGAGTTTGTACCAAGCTTTTAGATTAGAGTTTTGAGGTATATTAGCTAAAGTTTGTATTGGTGAGCCGTAGTTATAAAGAGTTTCTATTTGGTTTACTGTTCCGCCTGTTCCATCTGTTAATGCTGTGTTGAATATTTGAACATTTGAAATATAGCCAGGAAAAAATCTTCCACCAACATTTTGCCATTTACCAATAATGAAATCACTGTTTTCACTTGTAAGTGACGTTGGTATTGTACCATAACTTGTAACTGCATAAGGAACCCCGTTAACATATACACCACCAGTTCCACTATTATAAGTAAATAAAACGTGATACCATTTACCAGTATTTAAAATGTAATCGTCTGTAATAATCATACTACTACCGGGATCAGCTCCTGCATTTTTAATAAATATTCTTATTTTTGCAGCACTTCCATTATTTGTGCCAATAGCAGCTATAAAATGACCTTTATTTAAAGAAGCTGTTGCTGAATATGACCAGTCACCTGCTATTACATCATACCCCCCGAATGATGATATATTTACCCAAGAGGAAAAAGTGAAATTAGATAATCCGTTTAAGTAAGAAGTACTTCCTGAATTTATATAATCATCACCCCCATTAAAATAAAAAACATAATCTTGAAGAGCACCATTTGGCGTTAGGTAATTAGCTCCCATATGAGCTGAATTACCAAGTGGGTAATAAGCCACAGGTGGACTAGACAAAGCCATTGGGTTGCCAGGATTACCACCATTCCAAAGAGCTGCTACAGAGTTTGATCCAGTTGGTGGAAGAGCGTATTTGAATATACAACCTTGACTAATTTCACCTGTAAAACCGCCTGATGTAAGATCCCACTTTTTACCAATATAAAAATTTTGATTAGTTGCTATTTTTCTAGATAAACCAGTGGATGTGTTTACTTGCACATTGTCTATATAATAATATGCGTTATTGTTTACAGTGTCAAAACTAACGCAATGATGTTGCCATTCTCCTTTACCTAACTCTTGATCAGATGTAAAGGCTTGGCTACTTACAAAATTGTGACCAGAACCATCTCCTACTGCAAATTTA
>Ga0222717_10000635_pt1 | contig 30036 bp, 52 predicted proteins | sample C33_18DmetaG_FD_165053 | JGI IMG/M metagenome (GOLD analysis project Ga0222717, IMG submission 165053) | Estuarine water microbial communities from San Francisco Bay, California, United States - C33_18D | ecosystem: Environmental > Aquatic > Marine > Unclassified | place: USA: California... | reverse complement strand
TTTCAAGAGACTGCAAGATTCTTTGATGATCTTAAAATAAGCGTCTCGGAAATCTTCATAATTTAACGTCGAAAGATCGTTAGGATCATCGCTGTACACCTCCAGATCAGCATAGGGAGGGCATGAGAATACCATGTCAACCTTAGATGAAACGTTGCTGGTTATGTTTCTACTATCGTCACAAATCCATGCAGGCATGTTTTCCTTGCACAACAAATTGGCTTGATTTCTGTTTGCCTCCACTTGTTCCTTGCGCAACTCACTCCCGATGTATTGCCTGCCTAACTTTGACGCAACAATACCGCGAACAGAACCGCCAGCGAACGGGTCAAGCACAACACTGTTTTTAGGGCTAAACCATAAATAAGCCAGTTCGCATAAAACGGGGTCAAAAATAGATGTGTCAGATTCTGCAACAAGCCCCGTTTCTCTCCCGTTTTCCCCATATCCAGCCACCATTTTTGAGCCACCGGTTGCTGCATTACGACCGACTTCGCTTTGAATCCCTAATGCAATCCATGCACGTTTTCTTTCCTGCCACCATCCTTCACGGGCATTTAAAACGGTGAAAGGAGATATTAAAAATCGATCCGTAAGTTTTTTGCTTAGGTTGTCAGTTGCTTCGCTTTCATTTATGTTAAAATCTATTTCTTTGGGATCAAAACCAGTTAATTCCAAGTCAAAGTCATTAAACACTTCATCCACCAGCAAATCCTTCAAAGCATCCTCATCAGCTTCGGCAAGTTCAGCAATGCGATTGTCAGCGATCATATCGGCAACCTCAGATGCTTCATCCTTGTAATCTTGAACATCGACAGGAACCTTTTCTGTCTTCAGAAGCATAGCAGCAGCAAGTCGACCATGCCCCTTAACAACAAAACCAGATCGCTTTGAAACTGTGATCGGGTTTCTCCATCCTTGATGTTTAATAATTTTTGCAAGCAAACGTATTTGCTCTGCCGGATGTGTATTGTAGTTTCGTGGATGCTCAACCAATGAGGTTGGATCTCGCAACTCGGTGTGAGAACAATGAATCTTTATTTTTTCGCCCATAATAATTTGCTGCCTTTTAGCTTCATGGATTTGCCTAATGCTTTCCGCAACTTTTTGAAAATCACGGAATCCATGCTATCCTTACTTATGCTTAGTTTTTTATTGAAAGCTGATTTTGGTGATTTAATTTTTTGATCTTTTTTAATCAACCCCAAAGAAACTGCTTCCCTTCTTCCAACCTCTTCTACATCCATTTGACTGTTGAATCCCCAAGGTCCATGGGGAACTTGAAATCCTCCAATGTCCTTCTTATTCATCTCAAGCCAGAATTTTGTATCATCTTTCAACCTTACCTGACCTTCATTCTGCTGATGCAATGGCCTTGGAGTTTCAACCCATCCAACCCTGACAAATCTCCATGCAGGATAGGCGTCAGTCACTGAGGGATCAACCGAAGCTTCAAAGTTAGCATAACCATAAGCTGATTGGATGTTTGCATCATAAATCAATTTCAATCTTCGGTTGGAAGCTAGATCAGTTATCTCAGGGATCAAACCTCTTTGCCCTCTACCAAGACCGTTTGGCAAAGGATCTCCCATCCCTTCACTTAATGCTAAGTCCTGCATGAGCTTCACAAAATCAGCTCTGCCTCCAACCTTGAAAGCTTTTGACTGCATTCCTTCAGGACTGAACACATCCTCTGTTTTGCCTTTCAGAAAATCAACTAACTGTTTTTTTGCGTATGACAAAAACCTTGCTGATGCGACTCTTGAACTAAAAAAAGATCGGTCACGAATAGCAGAGGACAATTCAGCCCATTGCTTTGAGGTTAAACGTGACGCGATCTCCTTGCGTGATTTGAGTTTCTTGATTGCTTCCTCAAATCTTATTGGTGCGATATTGTAACTCATTAAAACGGAATATCATCCTCAGTGACCTTGGGCGATTCATTTCTTGAAGCATCCACTGGAGGTTGAGATGAATACTGTGACCCTGTTTGGCCTGATTCCAAAGTTGCGTTTCCAACAATAGCACCCTTGATTCCCTTGTCTCTTTCCTCTTTCGGAATACTTTGTACAACCATGTGCGTATCTCCGTATTGTTGATTGGGAGATTCAAAAAGCACTAGATCCAAGTAAGTTCCTTTTTCCCCTTTAAAGAGATATTGTTTATCTATTTTTTCGACGTTTATTTTTATTCGGTTCATTTTGTTTTTTCTGTTCTATTTTTTCTTGTTTGTGGTTTGGTAAAAAGAATTTCTGATTTGTTGTCTCAAATAATCCTCTGCCTCTTGGCATTCCTCTGCTATCAAAAAACTTGTCACATGCCTCGTTGATCATGTCAATGTCACCTTTCTTTAAACCAAAGTAATCGGCAGCATACTGATCGAGATCATCTGGCAAGTCATCGTCCATCAAGTGTCTTTGAGCTTTTGCCTGATCCCTTGGAGATAATACCAGAGATCAAGGACTTCTTCTTCAGCATGATCAATCAAGTTGGGCTTTTCCCAAAGATTTCCACCGTGTTCTTTCTGACCTGCCATGTATTTGTTTTTAGCAAGTATCTGAAACCTTTTAAGCGCCTGATCCATGCTCTGTGATTGCTCTTCGGTAATATCTGAATTCATAGGACAATTTTATTTGGTAGCTGATTCGCCAAAAATTTTAAATACCCTTGAGCGATCCTGTCGAGCTTATTGTCAAGAATAATGATTTTAGGTTGAATTGTCTTTTTAGAAAGTGAGTGGGGAGGACCATCACCCCCTCCCCCATATCTCAGAGTTTGATGGTATTTTACTTTTGGTTTTCAGATTCCACACACGTGGGCTGAAAGTGTTTTTCCACCTCGTAAACCGCCCGCTCCAGCTCACCATGTAAACCATCATTGTCGTAGGATCTTGGAACGTAACAAAGAACTTTTCTTGCCACTTTACAAAGATTTAAAACCTTATCGTTTTCCATAGTTGTCTTCCTTGCGGCATTTTTTGCAGTAAGGTTGTAGACCGTCCCTGACTCCATTGCGCTTGTGAAAAGCTTTAGCTGATTTAATCTTGTTGCACAACCCGCATTTTTTTGTCGGCTCTTTCGTTGGCTTGATCATTTGAATATTCCCCCTTTGAATATCTTTTTTGAAGCTTTGCAATGTTTTCGACCAAAGTTTGAACTCTTGTCAGGTTCAGCGTTTGCCTTAACCCTTCCATGTAAAATTCCAGATCTCCAAGCTCTTCGATCACGTTTTCAAGATCAAGTGGCTTTTGATAAATCGACCATTTTTTGATTGCGTCAAGTAACTCCCCTGACTCCCCTGCGATCCCGATAGCCATATGCAAGGCATCAGCTTGTTCAGGTTTTAATTCGTTAATAATTTCTTTAGATGATTTTTTTAAATCACTGACCAATACTGAATGTTCAAAGTTGCTCATAATTCGTTTTTAAATTTTGCGATTGCTACTGTCTCAATTTTTTTGACTCTCTCTTTTAGTTTTTTGTCGATGGTTAAAAGTTTTCTGATTGTCTTGTCTGCATAATAAGCAGATCCGCTGGTCTTGCCAAACCGTGCAGCAGTGTAATGCATTCCAGTATGCGTGTGCTTCAAAACCAAATACATGGCGACCTGTCTTGCTTCTGAAATTGGATGGATTCGACTTGTTCCAATAATCTCAGTTGCTCCAATACCATAGGCATCAGCAGTTGCGTTAATGATAGGCTCGACGATGATCATAGTATTTTTAATTGACTCCCCTTTTTTCATCCAATCCTTCACGCACGATCCGAATGGCTTTGTCTATTTCTTCCCTTCCATTTTCACCGTTCATAGTGTGGCAGTTTGCTAAAAGTTCCCCAACCTCTGCAAATGCAAAAGTCATGTGATAAAGATGATAATCTGGGTAATTTTCAACAAAGTTTGTGAGATCTTCTACATGCTTTACAATGCTTGCGGCTGCCTTATCTATTTCTGTTTGCTCTGGTTTTCTGTTTGTCATAATCTTTTAAATTCGGACAGTGGTATTTGTATTACAGGTTCAAAGTCAGCAGGATCATTTCATTGTTGTTCTGTTTTCGTATATTGGCCTCATACAGCACTTCCCATCCTATTAAGCCAATTTGTCATATCGGCATATTGGTCCCTGACTGGTTTGTTTTGATAAAGGAAAAGTTGCATTGCTCTTAAAGTTCTCCAACATCCATGTGGTCTTTCCCAAACCATGCTAACGAACATTTCGTCGAAAATAATGCTGGCAGATCCATTCATCCTTCGGAGTGCATCACAATAATTTTTCATGTTCTTTCTGAGATTTGCCATCAATCCAACTTCCTGTTTTTCAGTCAGGTTTGAAACACCATCTTCAGTCACCCTCATAAGCTCGATCGCAATCGCTTGCATGCCCTCCTTGCTGTTTAAATAGAGTTCCCTTGTAGTTCCGCAATTATCGCAGCAAAGACCCTTAAGGGCCATTTTCACGACCTTTACGCCCAAATATTTGTCAGCATCATCTTCGTCCCTGTGAGTCTGCCACTCATCATAGGCGTCTGGATGAATAACTGCTTCAGCCATGCGACCACATATTCGGCATGAGCGCACTTCTTTGGGCCAATCCCTCGAATCAACTTTCTTTTTTGCCCTAGAAGTGAAGTTTTTAATTCCCCATAAATTGTCATCAATCATTGTTCAGTCTCCTTAATAATTCATCGGCTGATGCTCGTTTTCGCTTTGGAGCATTGCCTTTGGTTTGAATATTCTGCGATCTTGTTTTCCAGTTTTGAAGTTTTGATTTCCAGTTGATCAATGCACCGTATTTGTTCAACCAATAATTATTATCATTGTGCCAGTTAAAGAATGACTCTGCCGTTTCTCTGAGTATCCCCCGCATTTGGGCAAGATCCCAGACTTCATCCCATGTAGGAAGTTCAGCAGAGCGATCATCTCTCTCTTCTTTAGAGAGATTAGTTATTGGTAATGGTAGTGGTAGTGATTTAGTTGCTCTACCCTTGATAGTCGAGTTAGGTTTTCCGTTCAACTGATTGGGTTCTCCACTTCCATCTTCACTTGATACTGGACTTGCATTGCTTTCGTTCAGTTCCAAATACTTACGCTTATTTTTCGCGCTCTTTTTGCCACCCCTGCTGCAATTCAAAATGCGTTCTTTATATTCCAAGTAGTCATCACAAAGTCGATTGTTTTTGATGAAAACTTTTTCATTTTCAGTCCAGATTTCACCAACTTTTGCATCTTCAAGTTCAGACAATATCCTCTTTGCTACCCGTTTAGGGCATCCCAAGACCCTTGCCCAAATGTCGATCCTGTGACCTGCTACCCCAACTTCATCAGCATTTGCAAGATGGCATAGTATATCCATCCATGCCCCTTTTGCCTCAAGGCTTAGAATCCTTGTGTCCTTCAGGTAATCTGCCCAAAAGAATTGTGAGTATGGTATGCCCATCACCGGACCTCCTTCATACCCTTCACAAATTCCTTGATCAGTTCCTCGACTATCTCTTGAATCTTCAACCCCTGATAGGCTGCTGCAATTCGTAATTCCTTATGGAGATCCTCACTAATCACCAGAGTTTTCGTTGTTCTTGTTTTCATAGGTTCTGTATTTATGCAAAATTGTAATATTAAGTAAAGGCTATTTTCAACTTAGTTTCTTGCCTTTTGTGATCTTGACCTGAAGGGATTCTGTGCTACGTTAAGTCAACTAGCTTCCCATAGGTTAGTTGCTACAATCATAGTCACCGTCTCCCCTGATGCGCTATTCATCAGGGGAGTTTTTTTTTTACAGATGACTTTTGATTTTTGAAAGAATCCAGCCCCCCCTGCTCATTGACTTTTTAAGTTCGTCAATTCGCTTCCATTGATCCTCTGTTAGCGTGATCATTTTTGGAATCTTTAAATCACCGCTTGGTGGTCTTCCAAGTTTTTTCATTGTAGCTTTCTTGTTTTAAACAATTCATTGATAGCATGGATTGCCTCTTCAATTGATGTTACTACAATTGCGTTGCCTCTCCATGCTTGGTGCCATTCTACCTGCCTTGCGGTTAGCTTGCCCTTTTTGGTTTTGATTTCGATCAGGATGTTTATCCCGTTTCGCCCCACCAAAATATCAGGGCATCCCTTGCCCACTGCTGAAAGATCCTGAACAGTGCAACCAGAGGAACGCAACCCCATAACTATTTGCTTGTGGTTCGCATCCACTCTGGCTGCTCGTCTCATGGTCTTCGGTAGATACTTGACTCCCGTTTTTGACCCTCATATATAAAGGTCACCACATCTTCCCCAAATAATCCTTCAGAAATATTAAGCACCTTAACATCATCAAGTGATACATGGAGATTCCCAATCATAACGTATGCGTTTTCTTCCTTGCTCATAATTCATTGAATAAAGATTCCTCATCATGATCACCGGAAACCCGTGGCAACTTTTTACCAGCTTCAAAAAGATAGTTACTTGCTCTTTTTCTCCCCTGCATCGTCCGGTTAAATGTATCGATGAGCCTCCCGAACCTAGTGTATTTGGAAAGAAAACTTCCATTAGAATGTGATTTCTGATTTTCATCAATAATCCTGTTCCGAAGCGAAAGAACTGCACTGCCTTTTTCAAGCCCAACTCCCGATGAAAACTGTTCGATGAAACTCTCGACCTCTAATCGTAATCCATTTTTTGAAGCAATAAAATGAAGGGCAGCAAGAGTTGCCCCCCCCATCATTCTAGGGCTTTGTTTTATTTCACAAAACGATGCCGAAGTCATGATGAACGAATTCTGCTTAATGAATTCCAATACTTTATAAGGTGATTGGACATTTATTTTCGAGAGTGGTCGATCATAGTAAGCATGCAAAGTTGTCGCTGCTCCTGCAAGCAGAGTCGTGTTTTTGTATCCATGGATTGTAAGAATGTCAGACGTTCTCCGAATGCATCGATCAACATCAATGTGATTAATCATCTCAGGCTCAAGCTCGGAAACCATAACTGCTTTGCAATCAATTCCTGAATCTGCAATCCCAAGCAGCCGATGCTGACCGTCTAAAATATTTCCATTGCGGTCGATCTTAATGCTGTCACCGTTGTGCCTCCATAAACCGTTTTTGATTTCCTCACTTATTTTCTGCCAATGATCTTTTCTGATTTTTCTGTTCCTGCTATTTGCTCCAAGATATTTCTTGGCTAAACTTGGCGTAACTGTTTCGATTTTTGCTATCATAGTTTTTCTTTTTGTTTTAGTTTGTCAGCTTCCACACCGCTGATCTGTTTCTTGTTTCATTGGATCTTTCAATCCATCCATCTCTGGCAAGCTCAGAAAATCTTCCTGATACTGTATTGAGTTGCCTTCCAGATTTCTCAGCATATTCTTTTGCCGTGATCCCTGCATCCATCGCTTGCCCGATTGCCTCAAGGACCGATCGTCGAGCTTGAGCCATGGATGGAAGTGCTGCCTGATACGCAAGATTTGAATGTTCATTTCCTCCATGTTTTCTTTCGCAAATATCACTCATCATTACCTCCTGCGATCCATGGCAGCATTTTCTTCAATACCTCCATGGTTAGATCAAGGTCATGCTTCAGATAATCAATTGCGAATTTCGGATTAGTCTCAAAGAGTTCCGCAAAATTTGCGCCTGATCCCGTCTTGCCTCCTATGCCAAGCATGGTGCAAAGTTTATCGAGACTGATTCTTTGCTCCCTGTTTCCGCAAGAATATACTTCCATCAAGTCCGTAAACTTATTGGGCCAGTACCGATTTTCTCGCATCGGAGTTCCAACGGTTACGCCATGAACAAGTGATCTCCGAAAAAGAAAAGGCAAATCAAAACCGTGTGAATTGAATCCAACCCATTTTCGAGTATGATCATTGGTTGACTGATCCCAAAACCATTGAAGCAATTCCTTTTCGGAAAGTTCCCGTTGATCTTGGATGACTGTAACCCCTTCTTCATTTTTGATCCCGATTGCAAGAACCTGTCCCGTCCTTGCATCCAGTGCTGCTTTTTCAAACCACTTAGTTTGCTGCTCTTCTATTTTTGCCTCAATCTTTGCTTCATCTTTCCAATTAGATGGTGCAAAAAATTGTGGCATCATGTCCTCTAATTGCTCAACAGGCAATGGACCTGTCTCAATGTCGAATACATTGTAATTCATGATTTTGCCTTTCTGGTTTTTGTTTTTGTTTTCTCATCGTCGAAGACAACATTATCATCATCTTCGTCACGTTTCTTTTCTGGAAGTGATCGGATCGTGAAATAATTTTCACGGTTGCTTTCTCCATCCTTGATCGAAGTAAAAATGGAACGAAGTTGATTCAATCCATCTTCGTCGATCGCATCCAATTTGTATCCAAGATACTCTTCAAGCATTTCAACGCTTACTGATATGCTAGTGAACGCATTGACCATCTTTCTGCATCGGTCTGCTATTGGCTCAAGTCCCTTGCTCAATGTCAAAGTGCATTGCCTCAAAGCTTCCTCAACTATATCAGCAGGGATCACATTTAAGATACAAGCTCGCATTCTTCGCGCTCCCATGTTTGCTACAAGCTCATAAATGTCCCTTTCATCTGTCAACTTCTTCGGTCCTTGCTTGGTATCCCGTATGTGTCGCACTTGAAAAACCGTTGTGCGTTTTACATTGGTTTCCATATCCCAGCAATACGCCATGACTGAAGATTCGCCCCCTGATCGATCCAGTTCCAGCAACCCGAAATCCATGTTGCCCCAATTCTGAGCCAGAACCTCTGCAAGTCGTATGCTTGGGCCAATGACCATTCCACCTCCACGGGGATATGCATACGTAGCTTTTTCAGCCAGCGTTTTGCGCTTACAGGATTCCATGATATTCCTGAATGCAATGTTCTGGTCCCTTGGAAACCTCTTGGCTACTGCCATGGCTGCTTGAACCTCTGCTGCTTTTCGTGACTGCTCAGTGCTTATCATCGCATTAGGGGTTGACCCCGTTGCGGAATTTGATACGTTCATGTTTAGCAATTCGTTGCTATTTTGTTTATTCATAGGTTATTTGTTATCTGTTTTCGGTGGTCCTTAATTGGGCCACCGTTTTTTATGCCATAAGTCTGGACTTTATTCAATAATTATTTAAAGGTAATTTTCTTAGGTCGTGGACCTCCTGCAAGCTCATAATCTGACATTGCATCCCGAATTGCACCGCTCAGAGTTTTGCCGTTCAATGCTGCAACTTTTTTCCACCGGTCTTTATCCAGTCCGTTTACCTTAATCATTATGTTTTCTTTTTTCATTTTTGCTTTCTCAGTTTGTAGAATTTGTGCTGCCCAATGTGAGCAACTGATTCCTTGTTTTTTGCCCAATACGGTTCCTTGATCACCGTTGAATAATAATGATCCGCATAATTGATTTTTTTGCGATTCATCTTGTTGATGTTTTCTTCCAAATACAAAGCCCATTCTGCCATGGGCGACTTGTAAAGATGCTGAAGATCCGATTCTGATTTTTTATTCCAGCATGAGAATTGTTTGCGCTGAAGGCAAACTTGTTCAGGAGTTAATCCTCGATTGATTGCCCTTTGATTGATAACGCATGCGACTGCTGCCATCCCATTCCGACCCTCTCCCCTTGCCTCGGCAAGGATGGTCAATGCGACCACCCCAGCTTGAAGATCACAACCAATCAGGAAGATCATCAAGAATTTCATGCTCCGTAGAACTCGACTTCGTTTGCAGCATACCACCCTGTATTTCCATCAGATGACTCCATCTCAAAAGTCTTCTTATCTATCTCCTTGACGGTACCTGTCCATCCATGGTCATCAGGGCAGACCACCTTCATGAAGTCCCCGACTTTTGGTTTCACGTAATACGTAATGAAGTTGAAGGAGTTGCTATCGTAGTTGGTCGTATGATGAGTGTAACCCTCACCAAACCTGCCTTTGTATTTCCTCAGGTATCCATCACCCTTCCTGCTTACGTATCCTTTTTCCTTGCTGGTGTGGTGCTTGACAAATCCTTTCTTCATCAGTCTTTTGAGTTCTTTCATAGTATTTTTGTTATCCATTTTTTTATCCTTTCCTTAATTTTTTAATCATTTCTTTCACCTTATCGATTCGCAAATCATGGTATATTTTCCATCCATGTTCCTTGTTCCTTCCCTCCATGATAACCTCAAGATCCTCAAGGTAATGCGAAATCATAATTGCTTCTGTTTCTGTTAAAGTCATGTAATCCTTTCTATTTTCTTACAGGCAAAACTTCAGTTTATCTTCCCTTGCTGCATGGGCCATTTCGATGGCGTAACTTTTTGAAACCTTCACGCTCACTACTCCCATCCCAAATTTATTGGTAAACCAACTGGTGCCTTTTGAGGTTACGGGATACAACTCAACATGAGTGTCCTTGAAGGTGTGGCTTTTTGCTGACACATCGGCTGCTTCGTTAAAGTCCCAGCATCTTAAATCTTCACGTAATATTTTCATAAATCCCTTTCTTTTGATTATGGGGCCGAAGCCCCGTTTGTCAGACCTTGATCAACTCTGAATCTTCTTTCGTCCATGAGGGGCCGAAACTCCTAATCCATGGTGGAGTATCGTAACTCATGTCTTCTTCCAAACAATACCAGTAGTGCTTTCCTACATTTTTAAGCCACATATAGAGGTAGTGCTTTCCTACCCACTTAGATGGAACCTCATCCCCTCCACAAGCCACATACTCAGCGTTCTTGTAGGGAACCGTGTAGGTTGCGCCATCCGGCAAGTGATAGGTCACGTTTCCTGTTTCCTTATTCTTGTTTATTTTCATTTTTGCCTTTCTGTTTTTTGTTTCGGTTTGTTTTCTTACTATCTATAGTATGCCACACTAACCTTTATTTGTCAATACATTTTTCAATCTCTTATCCAATACTTTTGATGACCGTGTTGTCGTAAACCCTGACTCCATCGATCCAGTTGGATGGGTCCGGTGCGAACCGAACGGTTAGGTTTTTCAGGTCAACCGGAATGGTAGTCCAATACAGGCTGCCGTCATAGTCATCGTAACCACCCGTGAATGCCTTCAATGGTGCGTTATATTTTTTTGCCAGTCTCAAGAATTTTTTTCCCCTTCCGAAAATGTTTGTCATATTTACCTTTCTGTTTTAGATTTTATTTTGCAGTTCGCAGTTCCGTAACTCCCCCTTCAAGCTTGCCGATCAAGCTTGTCATTTTCTTAGCTTTTTTTGAGAAGTGTTTTCTGTAAATGTCAGTATTGCTTTTGTTTTTTCGGTCCACTGTCAGAACCCTGTAATTTTTCAATCCCATTAAAATTATTGCTAACTCAGTCTCATTGATTTTCATTTTATCCCTTTCTTTTGATTAGGGGGCCGAAGCCCCGATTGGTTTATGATTCAATTTCAATGACGCTTTTTGGTGAGAATGCCTTGATCCTGCCTTTGTGCAGGGGTGGAAGATTGATGTAAAAAAGTTCTTTTCCATTGCGGATCATTGTTCCAACCTCGGGGTTTTCCCTGAGATATTTACCGCGAGCTTTTTTGTACGCCATCTCTTTTTTGCCTTCCAGATATGCCTTAGCATCCTCATAATCTTTTTCTCTTCTGCTTTCGGATAACATCATAATTTCATTATTCATTTCGTATCTTTCTGTTGTTCTGTTTCTGTTTTGGGTTAGGGGCCGAAGCCCCGTGTTTTATTTGATTTTCGCAATTACTCTGTCCAGTGCTGCGATGTCTAAGCAGGGCAGATCCCATGCTACGTTGTCCCTTGTTCCATCTTTCTCAAAGTCGTAAATCAGGGACTCTGCAAAGTTGGAGTATGATTTGAACTTTCGGGCTAGGTCGTAAAGCCATGTATCATTACCGATCCAGAGAGCTACATTCCAAGTTTCCCAGTTTTTCCACCCGTTAAATTTTTCCATTTTGTTTACCTTTCTTTTTTTGTTTTAAAGTGGGGGCCGAAGCCCCATTTTTTTTTTTGCTTACTTGTTTGATCTCATTTTTAATTCACGTGCAACCCTGAGTTTGTAATCCTCAATGACCCTGATTTTATCCTCTTTGGTGTTTGCTTCCTTCAAATCATAATACAGGACTGATTCACATGTGCTTTTTGTCGTTTTAGCCCAATTCATTTTGTTTACCTTTCTGTTTTTGTTTTTTATTTTCTCTTCTTCCTCTTACTACTAATAATATACCATTTCCTTATATGTTTGTCAATACCTTTTGAATGATTTATTGCGATTTAATTTATTATGGAGTCTGCAATTTCCTCCTTCACTCGTTCCATTTGCCGTTCGAGATTCTTATCAGTGGACATCCTGCCTTCATCACGCCATGCGTGCCATTCATCCTTCCATGTATCGAACATGTCATTGATGCGATCAATTAGCATCATCGTGGAAATGTCCTGATCGATTTGAATATCATCATATTTAATTTTTCTTGCGCTCATAATTTTGCTTTCTGTTTTTTGTTTATCGACCTGCCTCATCAGTGCTGGGTGGTCATCTCCAGCAGACGGGGTTTCCCCCGTTTCGGCTCAGTTCATTACTAGTTCGCCAAGTGCTACCGTTTCTTCAAACCGTCCATGGTCGAGCAGGTTGCTCATGGCGTCAGTCTTTCGATCTGCTCCTTTGCCCATTTCTGAGTTGTAAACCCTGTTTCCAAGGCTGCTGGTTTTCGCAATCTCATGCGTGTAGAAGTCTGTCACTGCACTTAGCAGATCACTCCGATCATTTCCGTTATTGCCTTTGCCGTTGCGGAAAAGATCATCAATCCGATCTATTCTGTTGCGCTTGTGAGCGGATACCTCATCAAGCGTCTCAGCTTCAAATCCTGCAATCCATCGTTTTGCGGTGACTGGTTTTACTTCCATTTCTGAAAGTCGATCAAAAGCGTGTTTGAATTCTGCATGGACCCCGATTGCTCCATCTACTAGTTTGGCAATATCTGGAAACCTTGCCATGGCGTTCTTGGTGTGTCGTAGCTTGAAGCTGACCCCCGTGTTTTTGGCATCCAAGTTGAATCGGAAAGTATTGTCGCACACCGTGCAGACGTTACTGGTATTTACCCAGAGGACACTTGACTTGTCGTGTCCGTTTCCGAAGTTCAGGTATGGCTTGAACTCCCTGCCTCCCGTGGCGTAATCCTCCAACCCTTTTAGCTTGATCGAGCAGAATACCCTGCCACGATTCCTAACTGATCCTACAGACTCAAGCTCATGGTCAGTTCCAGCGATGCAATCATAGACCAAGTCCAGAAATGCCTCGTTGTCAATCGGCTTGAATGTTTTCGGGTTGTAAGGCTTGCCGATGGTGATCTTGCTGTCATCGCTACATCCAAGGATGCTGTATCCTGATGGATTGTAAGACTCGTCATAAAGAGGTCGCTCGATCAGATCCCAATCCCTTAGCCAGTTCCTATCTAGGCTGAGATCCTCACGAATTTCGGTCAATCCGTGCCATGCCATTTTTTTAGCTTCGTGCTTATCTAGTGTTTCAATTCTATGCATTTGTTACCTTTCTTTTGTTTGTTTCGGTTTGTTTCTTGATCTGCTGATAGTATGCTATATGTAATGACCTTTGTCAATATCTTTTTGATTATTTCTTTTTCGCTTTTAGATCAGCATTCTTTGCATATGCGTCTGCAAGTCTTGCCATCTTTTTCATATATTCAGTTACGTTCCTGATGCCTTCAGGGTTGTCCGTGTTTCTGATGATTGCTATTACTGTTGGGACCATTTCTTCCCACGTTGGGGTCATATCAATTGTTTTCATAAAATTACTTTCTGTTTAAGTTAAGGGGCCGAAGCCCCGATTTTTAGACTAATCTCTTTACAGGTTTTCTTTTAATCCTAGCTCAATGGCCTTAAGAATTTTTAGGGTAGTTGTCAACCCAATCCTTTCGCATTCCTTGTTGCCAATGACTTCTTCGGCAATAACAATGGCCCTCATTATAGCTCTGTCCGTTATTCGGTTTTTCTTAATCTCGCTAATCTCGCTTTTAGTCATATTTTTTTCTTTCTGTTTAAGTTAAGGGGAGTCTTGCTCCCCGTTTTTTATCCTTTACCTGTCATCAGGTTTATAAAATCTGTAACAATTTCTTTAATCATTTTCATTTTTAATCCATTCATTCAGGGGGAGTTTTGCTCCCCGTTGTTTATCCCAAATAAAGATAAACATTTTTCTTTTTGTTTTTGCTCAAAACTCCTAGTGGATCTTTTCGAGCCTCATCCCAGCTACAGTTAAAATAAGTATCAACCTTTTTAGTGGGCTTTTTCTTTTCACCTTTCCATAAGGTTTTAAAAAAGTTATTCATTTTGTTCTTTCTGTTTATTGTTATCTTTTGTTTCTCTTACTATCTATAGTATGCCATATTTATTAATAAACATCAAGATAAATCGTAATATATTTTTCAATATGCTTACCCATTGACTGACCTGTTACCATGCTTACGTGAGGGGAATGTTTAAGGACAAATCAAAGGGTCTGGTAAATGAGTTTGTGATCGATTCAGATTATAACCAGTGCAACGGGTATGGTGATCTGTCTCGAAACTTTACAAGAGTTCTAAATGAATTGATCCCGATCAAGATTCACTCCCCCTTGCATTATCATGGATACCTTGACGAGCTTGGTTACGGCAAGCAGATCATTAAAGGTAAGCCCACAATCATTTCATCCCTTTCGATTCAGCCAACCTTTTCATTGATGCGTCCTCCAATCGGTCAGAAGAATGCGATCTTTACGATGTTTGAAAGCTCAAAGCTTCGACCTGAATGGATTCAAAGAATTAATTCTTTTGATTTGTGCCTGACTCCGTCGACTTATAACAAAGCCCATTTTTCAGATCAGCTTTCGATCCCTGTCGCTCATACCTTAATGGGATATGACCAAAATGTTTTTACTTTCCACCAAGCAAAATCATCAGGTCCATTTGTATTTGGTGCTGCTGGTCACGTTGGGCATGGTCGAGCAAGAAAAGGAATCGAGCGGATCATTGACTGGTTTCAATCCGCATTTCCAAAAAACAAAGATGTGCGGTTAAAAATTAAAATTAACGCATGGGATGAAAATGATCTTGCTGCCAATGACAAGAGAATTGAAGTCATTGAAAAAGACATTTCTGAAACTGCATGTCGTGACTGGTTGAGATCATTACATTGCTACGTGGATGGCAGCACCTCTGAAGGTTGGGGCATGTGGACTCAAAATGCGATGGCAACGGGAAATGCTGTCATCTGCACTAATTATTCTGCACGGAATGATTATTTAAAATTCGGTAATCACATTCCAATCGGTTACAGGTTGGTTCAGTCTTCTGATCAGTATAAAGGGTTGGGGCATTGGGCAATGCCTGATCGAAGCGATGCAATTGAAGCAATGCGATGGGCGTTTAAAAACAGGAACCAATGCAGGAAGATCGGCAAGACTGCTTATGAATCAGTCAAGCATATGACTTGGGAAGCTTCTGCAAAACTGATTTTAACATCGATGAAGAAAACCAACCTGATTTAAAAACTGCAATTAAACGGGACAGTGTATCTTTCTTGATCTGGTTCGCCACCCCATTTTCTTCGGTATCTATTTCGGTTTGAAATAATACCTGACTGCATGTCTGCTGCCAACTGATTGGAAGCTTTTTTCATTGCAGAACTGCGACTAAACCCAATCCCACCCAGATGAAAAACAATCTCATAGATGTGACACATCTTTATACCAGCAATGTGCATCCTTCGTGCATAATCTACATCCTCATAATAAGCAGGATAAAAAGCCTCATCCCAATAGCCGATTGCTTCAATAGCTTTTTTTGCAAAAACTCCAAACATTCCAAAACCTTTTGGTCCCAAGGTTGCTGGATTGAAGAAAATAGAATCCAAATTTGAATTAGCATATTTAACAAACAACTCAACAGCATCATTACTGATGCCATCATCATCCCCACAAACAATTAAAAAATCCTTCGCTTGTTTATAACCTACGTTCACTGCTCCCGAGTAACCAATATTGTCTGCTTTGACTATTTGAGTTTTGATTGGAAATAAATCAGGCAATGAGAATTTACCATTGCTGTTATCCACTATCACAAGCTGATCTGGTTTTCTAGTTTGTGACTTAACTTGATTCAAAAGATTTTCCAGCAAATCAAATCTGTTGATCGTAGGAATTAAAAAAGTAACATGGTTTACCATTTCTTTTCAGGACATTTAGCAACCTCAAATCTCGCCTTGCGCTTCATATAGCAACCGCAAATGCTGCACCTGATTTCCTCACCCCTGACCCTGACATGTTCACAATCAGTGCAAGTTTTAATTCTTTGATCAAAAGTTTTAGAATCAACTAATTTAAATCCACTTTTCAAAATTGAACCTCCATCTTTAATTGCATTTTTTGCCATGGCTTGAACACTTGGCATTTTTTTCTCAGCAGGTCCAAATGTGAGGACTTTTGTTCTTCGGATCATGTTTGTATTGTCCTTAAGTAAGCGATCCAAACTGAGTCTCTGACCAGTTGTGAATTTGAATCCGTTGATCCGTATGAGATTTGATCGTAAGCGTAACTTGTGCCATCAGCCAAAACAGGTTTTGTAATCGAGAAACTTTGAACGTCCGCAATAGTAGGTCGAGCCATAGCAATCGTGACTGTCGTGCCAGAATATATACCTCCTGAATTTCCTGCACTCACAGTATAGTACCATGTTGCTGCAACGTATGGTTCATCTGCCTCGGTTGTATCATAAACAACAACAGGCGCGACATCTGAAAAAGACGTAGTCGCGACTCTTCCTACTTCAATGCGATCCGCAAATGTCGCATGATCCTCGTACCGTGTGATCTGATAAAATGTTGCACCAGTCACTGCATTCCAAGTCAACCCGATAGATGGACCTGATCGCGTCCAGACAACATTTGATGGTGATCCAAGGCTCATACTAAAGGCACGTTGATTACTGCTCTGACATTACTAAATGTAATCGTCCTTGTGGACTTTGAATTTATTGAACATTCTGTGTCTCCAAGTAACCTCGTTAATGCAGTATCGCTTTTGGGATTTGGTGCTTCAAGAACTCCACTAGTCACGGTTCTGCAAACAACTGATAAATCTTCTTCTTGCTCAAATTCATAGTGCTTTTCAGCAGGGGTTCCCCCATCAATTGTGACACCGCATGGTTGCAAGGTTCCTGTAACTGTTGCGATTCCCTTGAGGAACTGCTGTTGATCTGCGACCATATACCCATATCCATTGCTTACTGTAATCATTTGCTGCAACTCATCTGATAAAGCAAACTTCGCCATATTTTCGACCGTATTGTTTCCGAAAGCAATTTCGTATTCCGTATCGATCCGATCAACTTTAACACCACAACCACCAACAGGGTCCAAGCTGGCAACCTTGGTTGATTGTAATGTTAAATCATGAGGGTGGCAACTCGTCGAAGGAACTGAATAATACCAACTGGAAGCAGTCCCCTTAACCCACGGTAAATTATCAGGAATGGTTGCGTCAAAGGTGTAACTGCAATTAGTATCTGGACTTCCTGCCGTATATGTTTTGGCCGTGTAATTTTGAGTTCGATGCCTAACACCAAGGATAGGCAAATCCAACCTTGCCCGAGTCAAAAGATTTAATGATTTTGCAACCTGATTGAAATGGTCTGCATAACATTCCATTTGCGCGAAAGGTCCGAACCCCTCCCAATTGTAACCGTCAGCAACTTCTGGATGCATGGTAAACCAACGATTGCCCATGGCTTGCAGCATCAAGCTTGAATACTTGTAATCATACATTCGGTTCTGACCGCAATATACGTCATTACATGGAGGCTCAACTGTTGGGGTGACTGCTGCATCACTATTCTGATCAACGTATCCTTCGCAAATTGCCCGAACAATAAAGCCTGACCAAAGCATGTTATCAATGGTCATACGTGTATCATGCTGATCCAAATTTACATTTCCATCGGCATAGACTTTGGGCATTTGCTTTGTAAAATGAAATCGAGGAAAACATGCCCCATTGTAAATATTGGATTGCCAATCGCTTAATGTACTGGCGTCCCCTGACTGATCTCCAATTCGGATTACACATTGCTCTCCCCCTGCTTTGTATCTCAAATATTCAACAATCGCATTCTCATCAGATCTGGCTGCTGGTGGACCTGCTGGAGTTCCAGTCGTATTGTCATCCGCAAGCATGTATGCCGTCCTGCTGGACTGGGTATTTAAGATTGCCTGTGAAGTTACGTTATCATTTCTCCGCAATCTTCCCTTGAGTTCAACCGCAACTAAGCTTGTTGCAGGATCATACGTGACGCTCTTCAGCTCATAATCAGGAACGTAAATCTGGCAAGACTTGTAATGACTAACAGTTCCTTTGCATTCGGTTGGATCGGGATGATTTTGACAATCAGCAGTATTATCCCTTGCTGGTAATGCAACTCCTGCTGGAAGGTCACCAGAAAATGAACTGTAAGAAGGTTGATTAGTGCCTAAAACGTAGCGGTATCCACTTGGGTTTTCTTGCCGATTAATCGGTTTGGTTTGCCTTGCGTAAACGTGATTGCGAATCTCTTGCCCCTGATCACTTACTTGTCCCCAGCTATTACTTAGCAATGTGCATCGATCTACAAACATCCCATCTCGATCTGCAAAAACATTCGGCTTGTAGATGTTTGAACCACTGTCCTTGTAGGGTAGAGTTTGAAGGAATACTTGCCATTGATTTGTTTCCCCCTGCTTGGGTGCTTCATCGATTATAATCTCATGCTCAAAAACAGCAGGGGTGCCAGTAAGCACTGTCCAATTATTATGCGGATAAAGTCCTGTGAAAATATCATCTTCAGAAAAAGGCGTTCCGTTATAATCAATGGACGCACCCGATCCAGTGACCTTGTATTTTACCCCTGCCTTTACAAAACCACTTGTGATAGCTGTTGGACTTGGGGCAATGCCCTCAAAAACGTCTATGCCTGTATCAACAGACCCAGCCAGTAAAGGCTGAAACCTTCTGAAATAGAAAACTGAATTGCCTTCCGAATTGACTTCATATCCTTGCAGTAAATCCCTCTTTGCAAGTCTGAGGCGATCATGCACGATCCTCCGCACCTCTTCATAAACTGGATTCTTCCAGATACCCGTCTGTTGCTGCTCCTTGATCCCACTTCTTAAATAGTTAGCAGCCATGCCATGACGCTGATAACTATCCCAAATACCCTTTGCATCAGCTTCTTCATGCCCCCAACCATCCATGGTTTGATTGCGACTGGATGCCATTCTTAAGACTGTATAAGCATCCTGAATGCGTGGAGTCATTGCCATGATCTCAGCAATCTCAACATAGGCATCCTCCGAAGCACCATATGATTCATTGCACTTTACCTGAATGACTGACCCTTCAGGAAAAACAGCAGGAAAGTAATAACTTCTGCTTGGTTCCGTTCCAGCGTCCATTTTTAACGTGTAAACAAGATTGCCGTTAACATAGATCCCAAATGTCTTTGGGATTGTGATGACTGTTCCAACGCCTGTGGTCGCAATCATTCCAGCAAAGCAAAACCCCGTGCGGATCGTGTGACTTGTACTTGCAGGACTTGAGTTAACAACCTGCCCATTGACGCCACTTGCCGTTCCTGCTACAAAATCAAATTGCGGATAATTTGAGGTTAATCCATACGGTCCTGATCCGTAAGCAGGAGCAAGATAATACTGCTGGGTAAAGAAGTTCTCAAAACGGAAAGCGTCTGTCTGAGGATTCCAAGAAGGCTCCTTGCGTTGACTTACAGTTCCATTGTCAGCACCTCGAAATTCTGAAGCATAAGCATCAACGGCAAAATCAAGTTGTCCACCACGCTCATGATTTAAAAATGCATTTGTGGTGTATGGTCCCTCGACGTAGTCATTGTAAGGGAGAACGGTGGTTGTATCGTCGTGGTGATAAAGCACGTAACCATAAACCCCAGCAAACCAACCATCAATGGGCTTGCTGTGGTTTGGGCAATTTGAAGTTCCTGATCCGCTTTTATCTTTGCAGGTGTTGTAAACGCAATTGTCCCCTGAACTTATGTTTCTGAACTTAACCAGATACTCAGCATTGGCTGGATCATTGCATAACCCCACAACATCTGGACCTGCTTGAAAACCTCCGTATCCCTTAAGATACGAAAACATTTTGCTGTAATTGATCTTGTAATACTGATCCGCACTTGCAAGAGCATTAGCGTATGTTAAATCATCCATTGAGAATGGAGTAACTCCCCTTTGAACTTTTGCAATCTCCCAATGATCCAAATCAGAAACTGGAGCGGAAATACCGTGTAGCTTTACACCTGTATTTTCATTCACATCGTAATTCATTCGGTCAGTCTCATTGTAAACCTGAAGACCTTCATTGCCGAATACAAACGCTGCAATGGGGTTTGAAGCATTGATCCCACCATTGGTTCCGACAGGTGTTTGAGGCCAATCCTTCGCGTTGTTAGGGTTCATGTGCGACCAGTGAGACCACCATTCGTCTCTTGCTGGCTGATGCGATCCACTGCCTAATCTAATAAACTGAAAAAGACTATCAGCATACCAAAAGAGTCGCCAACTAGGGTCAGCGACTCCGTTCTTCAGGCGATCATTTATACTTGTAGCCAGCGCATTGTACTGTGCGCTGCTGATTGGTTCACCTGATTTGACCGTGGGAACTCTCTTGTATGTAAAAGCCATTACAGAGAGTCATACCAGAATCAGGACCAACGTGCAACAAGGTCAGACACAACTGGTGCGGATTTACTAATCGGTTGCGGTCTTCGTAACTGAGTGGACCTTGTGGTTCCTCTGGTTGTTCTGGAAGTCATCACCCCGTTACTGATCATCTGATCTTGACGGGCAGTTCTTTCAATCAGCATTCGTATGTTGCTGCTGATCTTTCCAGATCCTTCGGGTTTTTGGATTATTGCTGGCATATTCTTATTGAGCGATTGCCAATGCACTAGTACCTGAACCGTCAACCGTAATTGTTACCTTGCCTGTTGTTGGGCTTCGGAATGCTTCAGCGTTATACACGTATTGAGTTACACCGTCTGCAACTGAGTATGTTTTGCTCGCTGGAGCTGATCCAATTTCTGTCAACCCTGAACCTGCTGGAACTGGAACAGTAAAAACAAACGCTCTTGGAGAACCTGATGCATTTTTAAGAAGCACAGAACTTGTCCCCTCCCAAGCATATTCCACTCCATTGGTTGTCCCCGATACAAGTCCAGTAAAACTTGCCGTGTTTAAATTGATTCCTGCACTGTCATTTGCTTTAGGATCTGTAATTGTTAGTGTTGCTGCTGCCATAATTTTTCCTTAATAAGTTGCAAGGTCGTAAGTGAATTTGTTGAACCAGTAGCGACCATAATATTCTCGATTTACAATAAACTGATTCAAAGTTGTTTGCGTTTTTTGAATTGGCTGCTTGTGCCAATAGTCAACACCTGAGACAACAATCCCTGCTGGAATTGTCTCATTGTAAAGCAATGTTTCATATCTCATGTCCGATATTCCAAAACCTTGCCTTACGTCTCCAAGAATCATTCGGTTGACGTTTTGAAACATTTTGGGCCAAAGGCTGAAATTAAAATCAGCAGTAACAGTCACTTCATTCCTGATAACCCATTGAGGTTCCTGAAATGCTTCCTGCCCCAATAAAAATGCTTGAGCATATTTTGCTGCGAGATCATTAAGCTGGGTAATACTCAATCCAGTGTTTGGGTAAATCCATGCACCATTTGCTAAGGGACGATGCCATCTAATAAGACCGTTGGGGCCAACGTCCATTTTATCCAGAGAGCCTTGAGTCTGACCAGCAGCAGGATCGGGATTGTATTTAGTCGCGGCAATCATTTTGACCTGTTCAAAGTTAAAAACACGATCATTCAAATTGTTGCGATGATAATCCACGAAATGCTCAATCATGTTCGTCCACCCTGCCCTTGCTTTATCCAACAGGATCGCATTCGGATGAGTCGAGATGCGTGGCTCAATCATGTTGGAATCAAGCGTCCATGTGGATAGCAATTCAATGTTGCCATACTTGACCTCCACCTCCCAATAAGGACCAGATTCTTTTGTGGAGAGTTCCTTGATCCAGCTTGCGTCAGGGAAGTAAGACGAGGGATTGTTTTTTGCGTTGGTGACAACGGTTGGATGCCCCATCCATTTATCCGTAATTTCCCATGTTGGATTATTGGGATCACCGCTTTTAAAAGTGGACTTGTCAACAAGAGAAAGAGTCCCCCCATTTGCGAAGGGTTTGTAAACTCCCGAACTTGGATCTGCAACAAAATAAGGCATCAGAGTTTTTCGTTAAGAATCTTGTTCTGATTAAACAAAAGTTTATCCATGCTGTCTGCTTTAAAAAGTTGCCTTCTTTGCAATCTGATTGCTTCCGATTCTCCACCACTCGCAGCAAGCCCAACTCTTTGCAGTGAAGAAATGTTTTGTCCGCTTCGGCTCATCCTTTGATTGAGCAAGTCAAGCATGGTCCCCCTTCCTGATAATCTTTCTCCCATCAGATTTTCTCCCCCATCTTCCAAAAGTTCCGTTCTTTTTTGAACTTTCTTTTCACCTTCTAATGCGGCAATGCTTGCGATCTCAGTAGCTTCCGCTTGCGTAGCCCCGTCCAAAATTGCCCCTACTCGATTTGTAACCCAAGAAAACCCAAACCTCAACAACTCCAATTGATCGTTTACAAATTTCAAAGATTTACCTGCCAACTCCCCAAAAGTTTCAAACGGAGTAACAGCCTTGATTACTGCCTCCACCATCACTTGCACTGTTGCAATAAACCTTCTGCTTTCATTGTTAAGAATCTTGAAAGTGCTTTCCGCAATGATTTCCCCTGAGTCTCTTGCTATTTTTCTGAAATCCTCAAACCCCGAAGCAAGCTTAATCGCCACGTCTGCCCCATCTTTGCCAAGAACATTGATTGCTGCTTTGTATTGCCTAGCATTGACACCTCCCTCGTTCAACCTTCTGCTTAGAGTGTCGAAAAGCTGATCAGGTCGAAGCTTCTGAATTTCTTCAATACTTAAGCCTAAGTTTTGCATGTCGGCTGATAGAATGCCTTGCGCTTGTGATCGTGCGATACCTTCGATTGCTGACCTTATAGACCCTGCTGCAAGTCCTGCCTGACGTTCAGCAATTGTTAATTCTTGAGCCTTTTCAAGAGAAACCTCGATTGCCCTTGAAAGTTTTCTTGCCTCTACTACGTGCGCCCGAATATAAGATAAACCTTCAAACGCTTTTTTCAGCCCAACAAAAGCAATGACAGCCAAACCCACTCTTTTTGCAAGCTTCATCACTGAACCGTTTATCTTTTGAAAACCAGTTTCAGTTTTTTCTGCTTCATCTCCAATCTTGTTGGTTTCGTTTTGAACCTTCTTTGCAGCATTGACTGCATCTGAAGGATCACCAACAAACTTAATACCTACCTGTTCTTCAGGCATTGCTCGACTCCTTCATGTTTGATTGTAAAAATTCCCTTCTGGCAACTTGCTTGTCAGAAACAAATTCAAGTTTGCCATGGGCAACCATTGCCCCAAGAGCATCATTGACTGCAAGCTTGTAAGGCATATCCATCACTTCAGTTGCTGAGTAACCCCACTCTGACATGAGCATCCATCGAATTGTTTGTAGCCATGACATTGACTTTTCTTTTTCTGACCCTTCATCCTCTTTTTGCCAAATGTCATAGGACACATGCTGCCATGCCCAATACCGATAGAAGTCATTTAAAACTGAAACATGCAATCCACTTTTTTTGCTAATGTATTTACCAATTTTAACAACAAACTTTTGTTGCGCTGATGATCCAAGCAACTTGCAGGATTCTTGGTGATCGTTTTTTAGAACCCAAATTGCAGTTGCCAGATCCCCTGCTTGTAAGACCTGATCAGATTCAACAGCAGGATGCCCCAAGCGACACAACAACGCATAATGCCCAACTGTCATGGGCTGCAAACGATACCGCCAGACCCTCACGGGTGCTGGCAGCATCATCTTGGCATATGTTGTGTTTCCCGTGATCACTATACTGATGCAAAAGCAATTTTATTTGCGGCTACTAAATCAGCACCACTAATTGCTCGCAAAGTCATTGTCCCTGTCTTCCATCCTTGATTTGTGCCAGTTACTGAACCCGACCTAAAATTGTAAATTCCATTAAGTTCTGCATTGTCCATCTGCTCAAGTTGGATTTTTGCCATTAAAACTGGCATGAGTAAACTTTTAGCATGACCAGTAGAATCTCCACCAAATTCAAAATTGACTTGCAACTCAAAAGTTGCGTAAGCAAATGCCTCAGATGTTAGTTTACCATTCTGATCGAACCCTTCGACCCCTCCAGCCATTGAAGGAGTAAAAGTGTATCCTGTGATGATGCAAACAGTGTCAGGTGATGTTAGACTAGGCCACTCGGTAGGTGATCCAACTTTTACATTGCCACTAATGCCATAAACTCTGGCTTGTGTTCCGTATAAATAACTCATTTTTTATTGTGGTTGTGGTGTTTTAATTTGCACGGTTCCTGTGACCGTAAAGCGTTCAATGAATCTTTGCTCTGATGTTTCAGAGTTAATTGTCATGTTGTAAAAGTTGCTTGTTGATCCGCATACAACTAATCGATGAAGATCATTTGCAATTTCCCACGCAACATCTAACCCCGAAACACCTTTACCCCATGGGCCTTGATTAAATTGATCGTTTAATTGTAGCTCGATCAATATCCCCATTTGCCATGTATCCCGTCCAGTCTGAGTGACTGATCCAGTTTTAATAATAATACCAAAACCAACTTTCTTAAGTCCTGCCTCAAGCTCATTGGTAAGATTCGATCCCCTCCAAAGCTGAATAGGGATTGCACCAGATTCGTCAATGCTATTCGCAACCATTGGGATCTTGCTGATCCTGTCAAAAACAGATTGTTGAATTTGGTGAAAGATATTCATCAGTAATTTATGTGGTCGATTGATCCACCAGCAAACTCGTAATGCGCCCTAGATTCACTGTCTGGAATTAATGGTTCAGCAATACCGAAGTTCCCCTGAGCAACATCCCGAAGCCTCTGCATTGCTTCATCGTAGCTGGTTCGACGCTGCTCCCCTATGTCCAAGAGATCACCCCCAAGACGCTTCCAAACCTCGATAACTAAAAGATCAAGGGTAGTGCTGACCAAGCTCTCAGGGACGGTGCCACTTGGACCCAATGTATACCGACCTGATGCATCAATGTAGCCTCGCACCATGTTAGTTGTGCGAGTAATAGCAGGGGCAATCAAATCTTCAAAAGGTGGATCTGTCATGATGCCGACCCCTTGATCATTTTCGATTAACTCAGCTTGATCGGTCTGCAGCAATTCACCTGTTTGCTTTTGAAGTCGAGCAACAGACTCAACCTCGGAAGCAGCCATGACCTGATACATGTCATTAGTTGTGAGAGTTACCCAAGCCATATTAAACCAAGTCTAAAAGTTTTCTGATGATTGAAAATGTGCCGTTTTTCTTCTGAGATTTCTGCATCCCCTTGAGCATTCCGTTAACATCAATTTTGTTTTTACGAAGTTCTGTTTTGAATTGGTTTCCTGCTTCCAATGCTGACAGGGTTGCGTTCTTATATCTTTTTCCACGCACCATTGCCCCAATGCTCAAAAGACTCATTGCAACAAAAGTGATTAATGAGCCAAATGGAATCCCAATTTGATCAGGCAACTCAGCGACTGCTTTAGTCCTTGAGCTTACAACCCAATTTGTTTTGGTAATAATAACTTGAGCAGGACCAACAGCAGTGTTTACGGTGTTGGTTTCAAAGGATAGTTCAGGCGTATAGACTCGATCACTCAAGCTTTCGAGTTGAGCGCATCCCGTAAAAAGAAGCAGCCCCGTCAATGAACCAATGACAATTGTTTTTTTATCCATCATCTCTTCGATTGTAATCCCTGTATGCGTGAAGGGTTTTGATCACCGCATACGCAAGCGAAGCCAACCCAATCCCTATTTGAATAAATACATTAATTTCTGTGAGCGTCACCGTCACCCCCAAAGCACTTACCAGACCCAGCTTGATATGCTCTGCCCAATTGCCCATCATTCAGATTTTTTATTCGGGGTCAACTGGATCGTTCACAGCATCATCATAACCCTGCATAATCTCTTCAACGGTTTCGATGTTGATTTGATTAGCTGCATTGTAGCTGTCAACGGCAGCGTGTAGCTGAGTCACCAGTGCCAGCACATTGTCGCGGTTGGTTGGTTCGTCTAGCTCAACCCTAGCATCCAGCAAGCTGTTGGCTTTCCCGATTAGCTTGAGGACTTCAGCCTTACCAAAGTCTGCTGCGAGTTGTGAGTTCAGGCCAGAAATTTGACCGCGAAGATATTGAATTTTAGAGTCCATAATTTTTTAAGATATTTGATAGAAACCGGAAAATCTTGAATAGGTCGAAGCCGTGAAATTGGCGTTTGTCAACGAAGCTGTACCTGTTGAACCCCATTGGTAAATAGCAATGTCCGTGTCGCCTCCTAAAACATTACCAACGACCGCACTGGTCAATCCAGTCATGCCCACGGTCAAAACAAACGTGATTCCGTGCCGTGAAGTTTGAGCTTCGGCGGTAAAGGGAAGTCCCGTTATGCGAGCGTTTCCGCTGCCTATTCCGGCAATGCTGGATAAATTAAAAGCACCAGCGACATGTACTAAATCACCGATTCGTGTCCACGTTCCGGTCTGACTGGCTACTGCTAACGCTGTGCCACCAAATTCGAGACCAACGGTCCAAGTTCCCGTTTCGTAAATTGGTGTCTCTCGCCCAAGCACAGAAACTCCACCGGATTGGGTGCCTACAAATCCGTTCCCAGACAAGTCGTATAGCTTGCCAGTCGAGGTGTCGAATTGCTCAGCACGTGCGTCGAGGACGCTGCCGAGCTGAGTGAGGGTGATGTTGTCAAAATTGTAGACCTCCCCTGTTCCGTCCGCGCTTATGTTGAAATACAGCTTGTCAGTTGCTGAACCTGCTAGAACAAACTCGACAATGTGCGTTTCGTTTGAACTAGTTGGTGTAAAGGAATAGATAGCAGCACTGTTAGTGCTGGCTGTTCCGCTGCCTTGAAGCTTTGTCGCACTCGTCGCTTGTGAACCATTAAACATTTTCACCGTCATGCCTGTGGCTGTGCCTGAGCTACACCGGCTAGTAAACGTGAGTCTGAGTTTTTTGCCTTCTGTCACAAGGTCGGTGAGGTTCCTTGCCCCCTTGGTTCCCCCACTGGCTCCAGCCGTGTTGGTGATAACCATTTCGCCACCAGAAGCTGTAACTGTCAGGCTAGTTCCACCCTCTTCCGTCCAGTTGCCTAGACCTCCTGCAAATGTGCTTGAGTCGCCTGCGTAAATTTCAGCACCTCCCACCGATTCCGCAAAAGATTCTGGCAGACTCCCAGAGAGGCAAAGTGATTTGACTTCGCTGGCTGATAACTCTTTGTTGAAAATACGAGCGTCACGCATTGTCTGCTCGTAATTTGTCGTTGCAAATCGGGAAATTTGTAAGGCATCGCTTCCAGCGTTCATGCCACTATAGGCTGGCTTGTTGGTTTGGGTTGCGGTTACCGCCTCCCCGTCAACATATAGCGTTAACCCGTTGGCAGCAGAACTATATCCACCGCCCGAGGTTCCAGAATACGTGCCACACACATGCACCCATTCTTCAGTCGGTAAAGCAGTTGACGCTTTTACGAACGGTGTGTTGCTGCCATCGGATAGGTACAAAATTAAATTTCCAGCACTGGTTGTTTGAAAACTGTATTCAGCAGCAGAAACCCATTTACTGAAAAACACGGTGCCTGCTGGTGAACTTGCAGGCAGCTTTGTCCAGCACGAGAAAGTGAAAGGCAGGTCATTGCCTGAGCCTTCAAAGCTTAATTTGGAATCGCTCGTGATGGTCACAAAGGCACTCCCGTCAAAGTGCATCGATGGGCCGACTAATTTGGTGCCGGTTGATTCAGCGTCTTGAGCTATGGAGTTAACTTCTAAAGCTGTTTGTCCCTGTTCAGCAGTGGCAGATCCGTCGAGAATGTTTGCAACAGCAGGAACCTTCTGCCAGATCGATCCATTGTAGACCACGGCATCACCAGCGGTAAAACTGATTGCCCCTGCTCCAAAGTTTACGGAACCAGAATCAGATGCGTAGTAGGTGTATCCTGCTGTACCTGATCCATTGGCTAGGGTTGGTGTGTTGCTGGATGCTACCCATGTCCCCTGATAGCTAAAAGCTGAAGCAGGCCATTGACTTGAATCAACTTTGTTTGATGAATCAAGGGTCGCAAGCTTGTAAGTGCTTGGAGCGGCATTAAAAGAATCTGCGACAGTGCTTAGAAAGTCCGCTTTCTGAATTTTTCTTGCTCCACCTATAGACCCTGAAAGCATGATGTAATCATCAGCGTTTAGGCTGCTTGCACTGTTTGGTAAATCCTTGACTCGTATGTAAGTTGGCATCTTTTAAAAAAGGTTAATCTTCGGAGAACGCATGAAGCACTGTCCCGTCATCAGTGATTATTAATTGTTCGCTGATTTGTGTTTCAATCGGATTGAAAGTGCCATCTTGACTGATCGCCTCTGACCCTGCTTGTCGCAGAATGTCAATGATTGCAAAACCTAATCCGAAGAGACTCATGTGGCTGAAGCAAGCAGACCGTGAATCGGTCCAGTTGAGGTGACTTGAATTGCCGTGATGTTGTAAGGCAAGAAAGACCCTGCTGGATAAGTTCCTGCAAGATTACCTTCAACACCAGTTGCTGTTGCACTGGTAACGGTTGCGTCACCGTAAAAATAAACGCCTAGCAGATTCAACCCTGTATGGCTAACGCCAGATGCAAGAACTTTTGGACGGTAAGGTCCATTGCTTAAATTGATTTTTGAAAGAACATCGAAATCCGTGTCTTCCGCTTGAATGAGTGGGGCTGAAAAATCTCTGCTTGGCATAACGGTTTTTAATTTTGTAAGCATGGGGCGCAGAATTAACTGCACCCCATGCATGGTTGGCGATTAGGGGATTTAGCTGGAGGTAACTGTGAGACGCTTGACGCCTTCAGAGTTGGTAATCGCGAATTGTCTGTTCCAGTCGACTGCGACAATGTCAGATCGTGATCCTTCTTCGCGGTAAGTTCTTACCGATTGAATTCCACCTCGACCAGTTGTAAAGGTCTTAGCGAAGGAGGGATCTTCCATGGTTGGGTTTTGATCAGCAAAAAACAAGAACACATCAGATCCAACGAATCTAGCTTTGCTCTTGGTTGCTTGAGGTTGTGCTGAGTTGTAAAGCAAACCACCGATTTGAATTTCGCAAGGGAAAATCAAAACATTGCTGACCATGTCACGGGTAATGCTTGCAAACCCAGATTTGAATCGAGCTTGAGTCTTAGCGTTATCACGCATGATCTGCCAAGCAAGAGTTCCCATCAGGATGCGGTTAGGTCTACGACCCAATGCAGTTTCCAATGCTACCAACTGCTCGTCGAGCTGCTCAATAGGATCAGTGCTTGCATTCCAAGTTCCCTTGCCACCTTCAGCAGATACATTTGCTTTGATGTAGGTGAATAGATCCTTCTCATTGCTCAAGGTTGCGGATGAAAGCAAAGAACGTACTTTGCTCTGCTGCAAACCAACAATGTCAGATGTGTCTTCACGCTCGAAATCATCAATAGGATTTTCCAAAGCATGAGGTTCAAGGTTCAACTGACCGTCAGAGGCAAGCCATGGAATCCTTGTTGCAGGTCCACCAATTGCTCGTTGGGTTTCGTAGGTTTGCCATGAGTTGACCTCATTGTAAATCTTGTAGCGACTCCGTGCGGAGGGTGCCACAACCTGTGGGGCAATAAAGTTTGCCTGTGAAGACTCAAGATCTGGAATGATCGCTTGAGCATATGACGTTAGTAACGGGTTTCCTGATGCGCTGCTTATTGCACTCATTATTTTTTCCTTTTTTTACGATTAAGCAGTCACACCAGAAACGTCGAGAAGACGTGCTTTAATCATGGCACTATTGCTGCCTGATTCCAAAGCTTGTGCTGCAAAGTTCTTAGC
>Ga0222717_10000634_pt1 | contig 30048 bp, 32 predicted proteins | sample C33_18DmetaG_FD_165053 | JGI IMG/M metagenome (GOLD analysis project Ga0222717, IMG submission 165053) | Estuarine water microbial communities from San Francisco Bay, California, United States - C33_18D | ecosystem: Environmental > Aquatic > Marine > Unclassified | place: USA: California... | reverse complement strand
TCTCTTTTTCAGTGGTTTATGTTTTCTTTGAAATGGCGGAGAGAGAGGGATTCGAATCTTTTATCCTACATTTCATAATCCATTTGAAATGAACATTTTATATATTCCTAAAAATATCTCTCCTATCCTTTAAGGATAATATTTGAGATTTTTTCTTTATACAACTGAATTACCCAATAAATCCTCCCAAGAAAAGAATCGATGAGACCTGGACCCGGTAGTCAGATTAATCACTTGTGTCCCGATCGACTTAGAATACTTACAAAATGATCAAAATCACACAAGAAAACGTCACTCTGAACTAAGATGAAATTATTTAAGACGAAAGAACATACCCTCCATGAGGTTTTAAGTGAACCTTTCAAGCTAGAAAGAGACATCCAGAAGTTGGTTGAAAAGAACCTCGATACGATATTCGGATACCTATTCATTTCGTCTGAGTTAACTATCCAGAAATACCGATTGGATACCCTGTGTTTCGACGAAGAGGCTAACTCTTTCGTGATCATCGAATACAAAAAAGGGAGTAGTTATTCAGTTATTGATCAAGGATACACCTACCTACAACTACTTCTGAATAATAAGTCAGAATTCCTTCTAACTTTATCTCAGTATTACAACCGTGTCCTCAAGGTCGAAGACATTGATTGGTCTCAATCTCGTGTCGTGTTCATTTCCCCCTCTTTTAACTCCTACCAGAAGGATAGTGTGAATTTCAAAAATCTCCCATTTGAACTGTGGGAGATTAAGAGGTTCTCTAATGGAGTTGTGATTTTGGATCAACATCACTCCACTTCCAAAGAAAGTATCGAGACAGTTTCGAATCCAGAGACACAAGGAGTGATGAGTGATGTCTCAAAAGAAGTGAAGACTGTAAATGTCGAGGACCATTTTGAGGGATCAAATTCCGGTTTAGTTGAATTTTGGAACCAACTTTCTGAACGACTTCTAGAATTTGAAGAGACCTACTTCGAGTCCATCCCCAGATACATTTCACTTGGATACAATCAAAAGAAGGTCTGTTTCATTTATGTTCAAAAATCTAAACTGGTTATTGAACTCAATCGGGGGAATATCCGACTTGATGGTTCCAAACAAAAGAACTTTTTCACCTTGGATGATCCAAAGAACATTTCAAAGGAACAGACTTGGACATTTAAGTCGGGAGCTCAGGGTGGTAAGTATAAGATTCCGGTGACTCAAAATACCGACATCGATTACTTGATTTACCTCATCAAACAAAAATATCTGAACATCCTTAATGGGTGAAAGAGTAAAAATTCAAACGTGTCCAAAGATGAGCTTAAAATTCACTAGTGATGACAACGGGTATTCAGCTGAAATATCTGAAAATAACAATGGAGTGATTCAGGAATGGGTTTCTGACACAAATCAATCTCTTACTTTTGTAAACAAATCTACGAAATGTTTATCAAAATTGGAATTTTCGATCAACCCGTACAGCAAAAAAATAAAAAGTAGGAAAAAATGGAGGAAGAGAAAATGGGAAGGAATACCATATGAAAATACGCATTCTAATTTATTGGAAATAGAATTAGACCCTTTTCCCGAAAATCCAGAGATCAACGAAAGAGTCCCAGAATTTGAATTATTTAAATGTGAAGATAACTACGGTCCGAATGGTAAGATCGAAGCTTACAAGTTAATGATCTATAAAAGTAACGGGAAACGCTCTTGTGTGACTGAAATCAAAATCAGTCCTGAAAGAAAATATGATGTGTCAAAGAGATATTATCGAACGATTAATGTGTTAAGTATATTGCTTATTTTAGCTCCGTCCGAATTCGACGAGACTAAAAAGACGTTGCTGAGAAATGAACATATGGGGATCAGAGTCGTAATTGAGAGACCAGATGGAATATATTCAAAAAAGGAATATGACGAAAGGAAGATATATAAGATTTTAAGAAGAAGAAACTTATTCGAGATGGGCTACAACCACTATGATAGTGATAAAATGATACCTCGGTCAGTCGGTCAAATCGGAGCATCTACATTTGAATTCTCATCTTAATTTTATAAAATAAAAAATACATCCTCTATTACTTCTCTCACTCTGTTCTTCAAAAAATTCTGAGGGTTAGAATAAACTACACAATATCAATGAGAAACCCAACTTGGTCACGAGATGAACTCATAGTTACACTCGACTTTTACCTCCGTCACAAACCGAAGATTCCAAATAAGAACTCTAAGGAAATTCACGAACTGAGTGATTTTCTAAACCGACTTCAGGAGAAGCTAGGAGGAGAAACATTCGATAAGTTTCGAAATGTAAACGGTGTTTACATGAAGATAATGAATTTTTTGAGATTCGACCCTGACTATAAAGGGAAAGGTCTTAAAGGAGGTGGGAAAGATGAGGAGGTGGTGTGGAAACTATACTCCAATGATACTGTTAAATTGAGGAGCTTATTTGATTCCATTCGTTCAATCGTATCTTCAGACACCCCAATTCCCAAAAAGGATGAGTTAGATGAAGATGAAGATAGTGAAGAGGGACGTATCCTAACGATAACCCATAGGGTTAGGGAGAGAGACCAAAAGATAGTTAAACGAAAGAAGGATAAAGTCCTGAAAGAAAGAGGGAAATTATCCTGTGAAGTATGTGATTTCGATTTTTCATTAGTATACGGAAAAAGGGGAAGTGGATTCATTGAATGTCACCACACTCAGCCCGTTTCAGAATTGAAATACGGTCAAAAAACCAAGTTATCCGAGCTTTCCTTAGTATGTTCAAATTGTCATCGGATAATACATAGAAAAAGACCTTGGTTATCAATCAATGAAACTCGTAAAATCATCAATAGAACCCTTTAGTCCATCTGTACATCGAAATCTGAATCTTGATAGATCAGGAGTAAGGGTAGAGAGTTTGTAGGATAAAAAAAAACGAAGATCTCGAAATCCATAAATAACTTTATGGATACAAAACACTTAGAACAAGAGATCAAAGAGATCCTTTCGATTGAAAAGGATCTCTTTAAAAATGAACTAATTCCATTCAAGGAATTCCAAACCGAAAAGATCGGATTTGGTCCATGGATTAAGACTGGGACGATAATGATTTTAATGAGACTAAAGTCATTACGAAACAAGATAAAGTCCGAGAAGGATCCTATTAAGAAAATGGATCTTCTCGGACTCCAGAATCTTTATCTCGGATCATTAATTACCATATCAATTTCCTTTGATACGAAGAATAAAACGATCCTCCAGAAAGGTAGGTCGATCATGAAGTGACCTCATGATGAATTGGATTTTACCCAACCATTAATAATTTTTCAGATGACATCTCAAAGGACAAATAATTAATGAGATATGTCATATAAAAGAGACTGAATCCGTAGAATTCATCTAGCAACGAATTACATCCGATACCCTCCTTGTCCCTCATTATCATACCATTCTCGATGAAATTTTTCTCTACAAAATCACACATTTCAAAAAAGGAATTGTGATACTGTTTTTGACGACCCAACTCCCAAAAGTCATTGATATACTTATCCAATTCTTTGTATGGATTATCACCTTTTTTCAGGATTAATTGATCCTCAATAGATACTTCTCTTTCCTGACAGAATTTAGTGAACAGATACATTGAAACGACAAAACCTCTTAGAGTGTCATCATTTCCAATATCATTTATTAATTCCGGATACTTCTGAAGAATCAGATCAGAGTGACTTCTCGATCCTGAATCAACTCCTGAGACATTTGTGAATTCTAAGTATCGTTCACAAAAATCTCGGAAATTCATATTTTCTCTTCCGACAAGGAATTCTAAATTATGAATATTTTGAACGGATTTACTGATCTCGTTCTGATAGTGGGTTCTCTCTATTTTCATATTATTGTATTTTTATTTTCATTAGTTAGTCAGAAGTCTTCCCTGACTTTCGGTATACATTATCCCATATTTTAGTCGAATAGACCATGGGACACTAACACACCACTTGATGTCCCCGGGACATTAACACACCACTCGATGTCCTACTGACCTTAAGGGTGGATCTGTTATAAATACAGATGATGGAAACTAATAGACATCATCATTATCTTTTCCAAAAGATATCAAAGAAAAGACAGTCGGACTATCACTTTAGCCAGAAGACGGATTTTGATTATCGTCGTTGTTTAGGACTCACCCTAACTATGAGAAAGAAATCTAAATATGGAGAGAGATTAGATATATGTAATTCTACAAAAAATTACCGATTCTTCATGAATCGGTTACAAGGAAATACTATTCGAATCAGATCTAAAGATGATCCAAGACGGATCCAAAACTTTCCAGTTTTGGAGAGAGGTAAGAATGAAGTACTCCACTATCACGTTCTGATGGAAATCCCCGATGAATACCTAAATCGAAGAGATGAATTTCAGGAATGGATCAAAGATTCATGGACTAAGACACCATTCGGACTTTGGGAAATGAAGATAGTCCCCCTATACAATGAAAATGGATGGAGGGATTATATCACAAAATTTCGGGGAAAAGATGATGAGGTTGACGTAGGGAACCTCCATTGGGTCGGTTGAGATAATTTTCCCGATCCTTCTTACGTCAATTCTTCCAAATTTTCTATATCATCAGATCACCAACGATCTCTTGATAATTCACTGTATCCAATGATCACAAACTAATGAAAAGAGATGAATGATACCTCTAAACTAAAGACTACTTTGAATAAGAGTTAGGACTTATTGAGATGGATAATTATATGACCTCATTCAAGAAAACCTTCTACAGATTCAATCCTTCCTTGAAGAATCGACTCGATAGATACAGATTCCCCTTATGGGAAATAAATCGAATGGAAGAATCCTCAACAAGAGAAAGAACTTTCAGGAATATCGAATGGAGGATGGGAAACTCTTCTACCTCACTTGGATCAAATACCTGAAACTATCCCATGAGATCTCGAAAAAGAACCCATTCATAAAGAAGAACCTTCAACAGTCGAAAGAATTCTACCGACCCCTAGGAAATTACCTCAAAAAGGACTTCAATGACACATGGAAGGAGAAGAACCACCTCTTTGAGAAGATCGGACTTGAGATTGAACCAGAAATCCTCCCACAGGATCCTTACACCCTCAATATATCCATTCCCCTTCGATTTAAGGATAAATCCTTTCTTGAGGAGATTAAGGGGATCATAAGGGAGAGGAAGAAGGAATTGGATCCGAAAAAGTATCAAAGACCTCACTTTTTTCCTTATTCAGCCAGGAACCTGAATCCTCAGAGGGAATATGAGAACTACCTTCTATTCGAATTTATCTGGAAGAACTACGAACCAACCGACAATCAATTCAAGATTACCAAGGACATCTTGATCTCCTTCGGAAAGGAGATGATCGGAAACAAGAGAAGGAGAATCACCCCTTATTCTTTCTTCGATGAGTATAACCGAAATGAATTTAACTTGGACAACGGATACGTAGGACCCGATTTCCTCAAATCGAAGAGAAGAATCTATAAACGGACTTGGACTCTACTTGAGAATCTAACTCTGGGAGAATTCCCGAACCGGAAGGGATAGATCTCATTATAAAATCTATCTTTCATCATAAGATTCGATAAATCGTTGATTTTTAACATTTTAACAAATTTATCCTGTACAACCCTACTTTGACTCATTATACTAAGATATGACCAACGATTTTATTATAAATATAAGGAGAACACATGAAGGGACTTACGAGACAGATGAAAACCATCGACCCGAAGATCGAGGAAACTATTCTTTACTACATTTCTCAGAATTCGAGAAATCCGACCAGAGATCGAACAATCTTCCTCCTCTCGATCAAATCAGGACTGAGATCGAAGGAGATTTCCAAACTCAAATGGAAACACATCCTTGATCATGAAGGAAAGTTCATGGATTCCATCCACTTGACGAATGACCTTTCGAAAGGAAAGAACGGAGGAAGGATAATTCCGATCAACTCTCGATTGAAATCCTCCTTGATGGATCTTCTTCAAAAGAAACGGAATGAGGGAGAGTGGATGGTCTCTTTCCTTGAGGAACCTATCATCACGACACAGAGGAATCGAAGAACCCACACTTCTCCCCAGACGATCACGAACTTCTTCCATCATCTATACCGAAATATGGGATTGATGGGATATGGATCCCATTCCGGAAGAAGAACCTTCATCACAAGGACATCTCGAAAGATTAATGAAGTTGGAGGATCAATGAAGGACATTCAGTACCTCTCTGGACATTCATCCCTTCAGACCACTCAGAGATATATTGAACATGATCCTGATTCACACAGGAAGGTCATAGAAATCGTTTGACCGAGGTGTTCCTGCTCTTCTTGTTCTTCTTATTCTTCTTGTTCTTCTAACAAGATTCTAACTATTCGAACCTAATTCGAAAAAATGAAAATTAAAGATACCCTACTAATTTTTTCTTTCTGTTCATTGCTTTTCACCGGATGTGTTGAAAAACAGACTGAAAAACAGACCTTCTTTGGAACTTACACTGACAAGTCTGAAATGAGTCCGGAGTGGAGAGTGGTAGAATTAATCGAGCCAAATTTTTTCAATACCTATAAAGTCATAAAAGTTGGATCGAAATCAGCTAAACGTTCCAGTTATGAAGGTAAATTCATAGAATACGACGACAGATTATTTCTCGAGACCGATACTACAAATAACAGGGGGTATACGGTTTATTTTACCGATGATTCTTTTAACTCTCTACAGTTTGGAACATCAGAATGGAGAGTAGTTCTTCATCGAGTAAAATAATGTAGTTAGAAATACGAAACGACCAACTCTTCTAGCTTTGTTAGATTTTCGGTTGGTTATCTATTGAACCCTAGGACCAGTCACGATGTGTTTCTCAGGATCATACCGGAATGTTTTCTCGGTGGTATTGAAGGGATAGATGTCAAAATACTTTACTGACATGTCCTTGTGAACCAGATCCCGATAATGATTCAGGAAGGTAAATTCCCCTTCATGATGTCCCATCTGATTCCTAGTCCTATTTGAATCTCCCCATCGAGAGAAATGATAGGATCCGAAACTATGTCGGAGAATATTAGTTGGAAGATCGACTCCTAAACCTCCTCGAAACTTCCTCATACGGTGTTCGAAATTCTTGATGATCCGACGATCCTTGTCTTTGACTCGAATGAAGAGATTTTCCCTCACAATTCGTAGGAATTCAAAACAGTTGGGAGGAATCTCACAGATTCGATGACTCGACATCTTTGATACCTCTGACCTTACCTGAACTACTTTCCGATTCCAATCAATATCACCCCACACCATTCGACCAGATTCATAAGATCGAACTCCACAGAAACATTGGAGAACTAAGATCGTCACTTCCTCGAATTTTCCATCTTTCAGACCACGATCCAATAGTTTACGAAGATCACCGACTTTAATGATGGTCGGTTTCTTCTTCAGAACTTTTGGTCTCTCAATATTTTGTGTCGGATTGAATTTCAGGTGACCCTTCTTGATCAAGAAATTGAAGAGGATAGATAGTTGATTGATCAGGTTAACCTTTGTTCTGGGAGAAACATTTTTCCTAGTCTTGTAAACATAGTCCTCGATCATCTTTTCATTGATTCCGGACACCAAAGTTTCACAACCAATATGGTTTGAAAACGGGGAGAGGTAACTGTGTATGGATTTATCTAAGTAAATCTTACTCTTTCCAGTCTTCTCCTTCTCTTTCCTGAATAACTTGATCGAATCCTCGATCGAGATATCCCCCTTTGAACATTCACCAAATTTCTCGTAAAATTGAACCACCTCGGTCAACGAGACACCAAGTTCTTCGATCTTTTCGAGACAGAAGAGAATCTCATTCTTCTGATCCAACATTTTTCCGAACTGTTTGTCATATCCGATTTTCTTCAGTTCGAGATCTCGGTTAAGTTTGGAACAAAACGATTCTGCTTTTTTGAAATCGATGAACTGTTTGTAACGTCTTTTTCCGTCAAAAAGACCCAGATAGATACGAAAGGACGTTTTCCCGTTCTTGTTAACAACGGTGGAGATGGTGTGTTTCTTCAACTCCCTCATGATCCAAAAGGATAATACAAAGGATAGGATGTTGAAAACAAAAAAGAGAAACCTTTTATAGGTCTCTCTTTTTCAGTGGTTTATGTTTTCTTTGAAATGGCGGAGAGAGAGGGATTCGAACCCTCGGTGGAGTTACCCCCACACATCCTTTCCAGGGATGCACAATCGGCCACTCTGTCACCTCTCCTTAGGAAGGCGTTGAACAAATTAACCGCAGCTCTGAGGTCAATAGAATTCGGACTTTAGCCCATTATTTGCTTAAATAGCCCAGAGGCTCATATGCGAAACATGGGCGGTCGAATATCGCTACCAACACACATCCAATGCAGGAATAGAAGCCGACAACCCAGCTTAGAGATGCACGCGTTTGGCCTATTTTTTTTTACCACAGATGCGCGTCAGCTCAGTTTTATCGCTTTTAAACTTTCAAACTGGCTGAATCACGATTGATATCCTCTAAAATGATTTGGCTCTATCGATTACTGTATTTCCCCGCCTTATTGGTGGTGCTGCCCTACTACGCTTGGCGCATGTGGCGGCGTGGCGGTTACGCAAAAGACTTCCAGCATCGGCTCGGAAGGTTCCGGCGACTCAGCCCACCCGCCCCGAACAAGCAACGAATTTGGCTGCAAGCAGTCAGCGTCGGCGAAATACTAGCAATTGGCCCACTGATCCAAGCCTTACACGCAGACAATACTATTGAAATCGTACTGACCACGACTACCAGCACAGGATACGCCGAGGCCAGAAAACGCTACAAAGATCACGTCTATAGCATTGGCATATTCCCACTCGATTTCTGGCTATTTTCACGGCTAGCGTGGCAACGAATCCAGCCGGACGTAATTATTATGACTGAGAGCGAACTCTGGCCTGAGCACTTGCATCGAGCCCGTTACAACGGCATCCCCACATTCTTGATCAATGCTCGTATCTCAAATAGAAGTTTTAAGCGTTATCAAAAAGTGCCCAGGCTCGCAAAACGCCTACTACAAAAGCTGGACTACATCTTCGCAGCCAGCGATCTAGACCAAGCTCGTCTCATTGAACTGGGTGCCAATGTAGACACTACCGAATCCACTGGCAGTATCAAATTTGACGTATCAATTGGAGCGCAACTCGAACAGGCTACCCATACGGCGCTCTGTGAAGAACTTGGATTTGGACATCAACCCGAGCAAGAGCCCCCGTTCATCTTACTCGGATCTTCGACTTGGCCAGGCGAAGAAGCGGCTCTCCTGCGCATCCAAGCGAGTGTGATTGCGACAGGTACCGATTGCCGTCTACTTTTAGTACCTCGCCACGCAGAGCGTGGTGGGGAAATCATACACTTACTTAAACAGCAACCGCTCACTTGGCATCAACGCTCACAAAACACTGCGACACCGAACAGCGTCAGTATTCAGCTGGCCGATACAACCGGTGAGCTTGCTCGCCTCACGCAAGTGGCTGACCTAGCCTTTATTGGCAAAAGCCTTGAGCCAAATATAGGCGGGCAAACACCGATCGAAGCAGCTGGGATCGGCATTCCGATTTTAATGGGGCCACACATGACGAATTTTAAAGCCGTAGCAAAATCCTTAGTGCAAAGTGGTGCAGCGCTCTACGCAACCGACGAAAACCACCTTAAAGCACTGGTCCTTGATCTAGTCAAAGACTCGACGGCACGAGCTGCAATGTCACAAGCGGGCAGAGATTGGCACGCAGAGAATAAAGGCAGTAGCTCGCGGATCGCTCAATCGATCCTAGCCGCGCTAGATTAAGAAGTTGCTAGGCATCTTCGGAAACTTCGTATTGCTCCATGTCAGGCGGCACCGCGCCCAAGGCTTCTTCCATTGTGGTCAAGCCCTCCTTCACCTTCAGCATACAGTCTTGGTGTAAAGTCTTCATTCCATTGCGCATCGCAATTCGCTTGAGCACAACCGCCTCTTCTTCCGAATTGATCGCTTGGACAAGCTCTTCACTGGTCGCCATCAATTCGTGAATCCCGACACGGCCTTTATAGCCGTTACCGCCGCAACTCGGACAGCCATCTTCGCTCGCATGCGGAACTTTTCCAGCCCAGCCTAAAGCACGCTCCATAATCGCAGCTTCGTTACCAGTCTGGAGATGGACTTGCTTACACGACTTACAGACACGTCGCATCAACCGTTGGGCACACACGCACACTAAAGAAGCTGAAATCATAAACGGCTCCACGCCCATCTCAGTCAGTCGAGACACAGTCGTCGGTGCATCATTGGTATGCAAGGTACTGAAAAGCATATGGCCAGTAAGTGCGGCTTCAACAGCGATGGCAGCTGTTTCCTTATCACGAATTTCGCCAACCAAAATAACATCTGGATCTTGACGAAGGAATGCGCGTAGCGCAGTCGCAAAAGTAAGACCGATCTTACGCTGCATCTGCATCTGCAATAGCCCAGGCAAAGTATACTCGATCGGATCTTCCGCGGTGCGAATACAGACATCGACCTTATTAATTTCATTCAGCGCAGAATAGAGCGTCATCGACTTACCAGAACCAGTCGGGCCACAGTGTAAGACCATACCATAGGGAAGCGTGATCAATTCTCTATAACGGCTGAGATTCTCTTCGGAAAATCCCAAATCAGGCAGCGGCAAGGTGCTTTTTTGCTTATCCAGGATACGCATGACCACACCTTCACCATAATTCAGTGGTGCTGTCGCTACACGTAAATCCACGTCGATGCCTTTTTTGTTAAATTGTTTAAACTGTATACGCCCATCCTGCGGCAATCGCTTTTCAGCAATATCGAGCTCAGCCATTACCTTTAAACGAGCCAGCAGTGCACCCGACGCCGCAGGCGGCATTGAAAGTTGATGCTTCAAAATACCATCGATACGGACACGCACTCGTGTCTCCGTCTCAAAAGGTTCAATATGAATATCACTGGCGCCAGCAAAATAAGCCTCTTCAATGATACGATTACCCAGCTTAATAATCGGCGCAGACTCTTCGTCTGATAAGTCATCTTCCAAGTTTTCATCGCTGGCAAAATCCATACCGAGCGCTTCGACCACATCACCAAAACCCACGGCCTGTCGCTCTTCTTCATCACCGCGCAATGCATCATTAATTGCACCTTCGAGCCCAAGAAGTACCGAGACAGGCATTCCAGCCATCTCTTTCACTTTGTTAATCGTCTCGAGATCAAACGGATTACTCACGGCGACGATGATACAATCACCGGCAAACCCGAGCGGCATAACGCTATTTTCACGGCAAAAATCCTGCTCTAATTTCGAAAACGTCGCCTCATTGACCAGACAATTTTTTACGTTAATCGGCGGCATATCGAATGCTTGGGCCTTTGCAACTAAGACCTGAAAGGGGGAAATTTTATACTCTTCAAATAACAGCGATTCCAGAGCCAAACCTGAAAAATCCTCATCCGTATCGATAATCGTTTGGCACTGCGCATCCGACAGATGCCCCATCTTGAGCAAATTTTTAACGATCGAAGCTTGAATACGGGCAAGTGCCATAAGTGTACAGGGTTGGGGTCAGTCAGTGAAAATTCAGTTTTTATAGGGTCGGGGCCTTAAAGATTCGATAGCTTCGGATTGAGCAAGGGCAGTCGTTTTAAATCGTCTTCATTTTCTACGGTTGAACCGAGTCCAAGTCGACGCGCCAAGGCCACCACAGAATCACCTGAAGCTATCAACTCATCCTTAAGTTGCTCAGCTTGAGCTTTTTCAACAAATTTAGTCAGACGGACTTCTGGATCAGTCACTACACTTTCGTCTAGTTCATCCGCCAAGACTTCTCGCCCAATCGGTGCATCTTTACTCGCCTTGACCGCAGCCGATATGACTGTTTGAAGCTGTTGGTAATTCCCCTGCCATTCGAACGCTAAGAGAGCATATACCGCCTCTTGAGTGAATTCTGCGACTCGTGACTTGCCTGTACTATCAGCCAGCAAACGAGCAAAACGATGCGCGTATTGAGCGATGTCGATCGGACGTTTACAAAGCGGCGGCAAGATGCATCCAAGCGAATCTGCCTGCTGTAAGAACTGCATATCCGAGTCTGGGTCCTGCAGCACATAAACAAAAAGAGCATTCTTAGCAGATTCGATTGACTGTAAGATTTTCGCCAAATGAGTTTGCGCCTCGGACACCTGATTTATTGCTGACAAGCAAATCAAAAGAACATCGCTGTGCTCTTCATCCGTAAGCAGTTCATTGAGCTTACTGGTATCTGCAGTGGTGAAGTCTCCAAAAGCAAATTCTTGTATCGGCTTATCCTGATTGCCACGCCACGACGAAATGTCCTTTACGGCGAGGGTTGCATCGCCACCAGCAGGTTCAAGAATAAACAGACTCGTGCTATTCTGACTGATATTCCACGCAGCTTGCATAAAGCGTGTTGATGTTGCGCAACCTGCACTAAAGAAACGTGGTTCTTCAGGGCAACCCAGATCATTGTCAACCGCTGGAGCATCATCAGGGCTATGCTCACTATCAAATGCCTCTTTCTCCTCGTCCGTCATCTGCTCTGCAAATTTCGCCACGTGGGCTAAGAATGCTGCTGTATCCAATGGCTTTTCCATCACCAAAGTGACACTCATATTAGCCACCTTGACCAACTCAGGCGTATTCATCAAACCAGAGACTAGAATAAAGGGAAGATTCGGATACAGCTCTCGGGCTTTTCTAAGAAACTCCGCACCATCCATGACAGGCATCTTATAATCTGAGATGACCAGATCGTAAGGTATCTCCTTCAATTGATCAATTGCCCGTTCAGGCCGTGTTGCCATATCGACTCGGTAGTTGTTCTCACGCAGAAGATCGTGAAGCATTTCAGCATAGTTCTCTTCGTCGTCTAAAACTAATATTCGTCCAGCCATAATATCTACTCCATTTAAGATCTGTTGGGCGCCTAAATTTACTTTAATGTTGCCTCAATCACTGCCGTATCTGTGCCAAAAAAGGCGGCAACTTTAGCTTTATCACCCTCGAAAAGAATCGAAGCGGCTCGCACATAATCAACACGTGTATGTGAAAGGCGCGACTCAAAACGAGCCCGTGGTGAAGCTAGCGTAGTGGACTGCAGCGCAGCAGTGACTGCCGAGAGCATCAATACCTCCCCGGGATTGGATTCCATCACTTGCCGCACGGTCACACGTAGTTGCTCGTAATTATTATCCCATGATTGTTTACTAAGAAAATCTCTAGCAGAGGCTTCAAATCGTGACACTGAGGTCAACCCCTTCTCTCGAATAATATCGACGACCATCTGCTGCGCCAAGATCGCAATGTCTAATGCACAATCGCGCAAGGCGGGCACACAAACTTCTGCTGTGCCCATAAGGATGTACAAATCCTCGTCAACTCGCCCTTCATCAAAGAGCGCATCTAAATCTCCATTGGCACAAAATATTGCCCTCGACGGCATCTCGATCGACTCAAATACCCCAGTACATTTTGACAACGCAGTGGCGAGATGCTTTTGCGCATCCGTCATAGACTCAACATCTAACAGCACACAGGTAACTCGCTCTGCTCCTGACAGCTTGGCCTCCTCAAACATCGAGAGCACTTGCTCTGTATCAAACGATCCTGGGCTTAAATAAATAAAGTGCTCTTTCTCACTCTCGTAGAAGTTTCGGATGTCTTCGCAGATTAGACGGAATTGCGTGCCAGGCTCACCAATCAAAGATAAAGTCGATTTGAAATTGCGAAGGCCATAAAGGCGTTCCGCAAAATCAATGGATGCCTGCGACTTGCACGGAAATGAGTTAAAAGAAAATCCACGTGCCTCTGTTTCGACTTCTCCAACTGAAGCACCGGCATGCGAATGGGTATTCTGCTTTAACCGATTCGCCTCATCAATGAGTTCAGCAGTGCGATCCAACAGAGAAAAGATGTTGAGCGGTTTAAGGAAAACTCCGCCGACTCCGCCACTAATCAGCGTACGAATCGTATCATTTTCCATAAAACCAGAAACCATGATCACAGGGACTTTTGGCTTAATTTGCTTAATCACTTCCATGAATTCAGCACCAGTCATCTCCGGCATTCTATGATCAGTCACCACCAGATCAAAATCATTATTTTTAAAAACCTCAACTGCTTCTATTGGATCAGTGAGCGACGTGACAATGTAGTCCGCCTGCTCAAAAATATCCGTCAATAAGCTATTGAAGTCCACATCATCATCTAAAATTAAAACGTTATAAGCCATATTTCTTATTTCTATCTAACGCGCTATTCCTCATCAGCCGCTTCGGCTGCAGCTTTCTCAGCTGCCAATACATCCTCTAAGCACTCAAGACCTCGACTCATCGATGCCATTGAAGTGCCATACCAAACGACTTTACCATTCAACAGTTCTTCCCAGTGCTTCACCACGGGCGCACTTAAATAATAGCAAGTCGCAACCATGTAAGTTTCTTCGACCTTATCGAAAGGTATTGTCGAAGAGGCCCAACAAAGGGAAAGGTCTAGCTCGGTTGAAGGTAGCGAACGCAGCTGAATCTGATTCAAGTCAATGAGGCCGACGCCATACTCCTCGACGATATGATCGAGCAATCGCGCTTCGTCTAACACTTTCAAATCGTATAGCAGCGACGTTAATATCGAAGCATTCTTTAACATCTCAGGCGATCGAATCGCCTCCATAAACTTTTCGTTTGCAGAATCCAAATCTTCACTAGACAACAAGCCTTTATTCACCAAGGACGAACCCAGGAAACGGTTACTACGAAGAATAAGTGCTTTATGTTGCTGCATGAGTCGAAATAACTGTTATCATGCGACATAAAGGAGCAAGACGTCAAGACGTGAGAGTGCTCAATCCAGTTAATCAGTGTAATACCTGGCAGCGGAGTAGATCGAGGCTGACAGTTGAATTTGGCTACAGAAGACGTGCTTGGTGAATTCGACCCAGAAGAATGACAAAGCTCGACAAGCAACGCTAACACGAAAAAGCCCGCGACAACTCGCAGGCTTCTGCTTTAGTCATATCGGCGATCGGTCCTAAACGAACTTCTTGAATAGAAGCGTCGCATTGTGTCCGCCGAATCCAAGGTTATTACAAATCGCTACATTCACTTCTGCTTCACGCATCGTGTTTGGCACACAATCGAGATCACAATCGGGATCAGGTTCTTCGTAATTGATTGTCGGCGGAATCTTACCATCGCGAATCGCAAGGGCACAAACCGCAGATTCAATACCACCCGCAGCGCCGAGCAAGTGCCCGGTCATACCTTTAGTAGAACTGACAGGGATCTTGTATGCATGATCACCCAGCGCTTTCTTTACCGCACCAGTCTCGAACTTATCATTATATGGAGTCGAAGTGCCGTGGGCATTAATATAATCAACATCTTCCGCTTGCAGGCCCGCTTGCTTAATCACCTTGGAGATAGCAAACGACAGTGCCTTACCTTCTGGATCGGGAGACGTGATGTGATACGCATCACAAGTCGCACCATATCCAGCAATTTCACAGTAGATCGTCGCGCCGCGTGCTTGCGCATGCTCCAACGTCTCCATAATTAAGACTCCAGCGCCTTCCCCCATCACAAAACCATCACGACCTTTGTCAAAAGGACGACTAGCTCGTGTAGGCTCGTCGTTAGAATTTGTACTCATCGCTTTCATCGAACAAAACCCAGCGTAACCGAGTTCCGTGACGGCAGCCTCACTACCTCCAGCGATCATTACGTCGACATCATTGTCGCGCAACATACGGAATGACTCGCCGATACTGTGCGTACCAGAAGCACAGGCACTGACGATGCCGTAATTGGGACCACGAGCACCGACCTCAATCGCAACTACACCACTAGCGATATTTGCGATTAAAGAAGGAATCATGAATGGAGAAACCTTGCGCGGCCCCATTTCAAAGAGACGACGGCTTTGCGTCTGAGTCGTCAACATTCCACCAATACCAGAGCCAATCAGCACACCAAAACGGTCCGCATCCAGCTTTGTGGGATCGATGCCAGCATCGTCTAATGCAAGCCTAGACGAAGCGACCGCGAACTGAGTAAAGCGGTCATTTCGACGAGCTTCTTTCGGATCCATAAAATCACCCGGCTTAAACTCCAGAGCTTCCGCTCCGACCTTACATGCATATTCCGTTGTATCGAATGATTGCACCCGATCGATACCACTTTTACCAGCAAGCAGACTATCCCAGAAGGAATCGACTCCATTGCCGTAACTTGTGACAGTTCCGATACCGGTAATCACTACTCGCTGTCGTTTAAACGATTCGTCCATAGTCTATGATAAAAAGTAAGCCGCGATTAAGCGGCTTAAGTTATGAAGTGTAGAAAACGGGCTTATCCAGCTTTTTCGGTGATGTATTTAACGACATCGCCTACAGTCTGTAGCTTTTCAGCTTCAGCTTCTGGGATTTCGCCGTCGATCTCGTCCTTGAACTCTTCCTCAAATGCCATGATCAGCTCGACTGTGTCGAGAGAATCAGCACCGAGATCGTCAAGAAAAGACGCTGCTGCCGTTACCTGCTCTTCATTTACGTTGAGCTGGTCTACGATGATTGTTGATACGCGTTGTTCGATTGTTTGTTCTGACATAATATACTAGGTTTAGATTAAAGTCTTTTCAGCATCACATGACCATACCACCGTCAACTGTAAAAACTTGACCGGTGATATAACCTGCTTCTTCTGAAGCGAGAAAAACTGTTGCGTGTGCGATGTCTGCTGCGCTGCCCATACGCTTCATGGGGATCGCTCCAACAATGGCTTTTTGCTGTTCCTCATTGAGCTCTGCAGTCATATCAGTTGCGATGAATCCAGGAGCCACGGCGTTGACAGTGACATTCCGCGCCGCAAATTCTTTGGCGAGGCTCTTCGTGAGGCCAAGCATGCCAGCCTTAGCAGCTGCATAATTGGCCTGTCCTGCGTTTCCAGTCAAACCGACTACTGACGAAATATTAATGATGCGCCCCCAACGTTTGCGGGTCATCGGACGCGCAAGGTGCTTAATCCAACTAAAACAGCTCGTGAGATTAGTATTAATCACATCACTCCAGGCATCATCGCCCATGCGGAACAGTAGCCCGTCTTTGGTAATCCCTGCATTATTGACCAGAATGTCGATATTGCCATGCTCTTCCAATAATTGCTCTGAGGCTGCTAAAACCGCCACATTATCGGCAACATCAACTGCAAGCGATTGAGCAGAACCGCCAGTCGCATTGATCGCATCTGCAACCGCACCACAAGACTCAGCAGAACGGCTCACGCAAATCACATGATGCCCTTTGGTTGCAAGTAGCTCAGCTATGCTCTTGCCAATTCCACGGCCCGCTCCAGTAACAAGGGCTATTTTCTTATCAGTCGTTTCAGTCATTCAAAAAAGTAAGTTCACTTTATATAATAGATAAAGTCTTCCCCATTATTCCGACTCGGGGCAAGCACGAATGTTACTTTTATCGAGCAATATTGACAGCAGAGCCGGAAGTAGGCTCAAGTGCACGTATGTCAAAGCCGGAAGAACAGCGCATCCAGAAAATTATAGCCAACGCAGGCATCTGCTCACGTCGTGAAGCAGAGCGCCAAATTGAAGATGGTAATGTACGCGTAAATGGCAAAAGAGCCGAACTCGGCGACAAAGCACTCCCAAACGCAGCGATCTTCGTAAACAACAAGCCAATCCTACACAAACAAGAGCGCTCCATCACTCTGGTCATGAACAAGCCAAAGGGCTACGTCTGCACTAACTCAGACCCTTTTGCCGAAAAAACGGTCTTTCAACTCCTGCAACCAGATCTCCAGCGACTGCGTCTCTTTTGTGCCGGCAGACTCGATAAAGACAGCGAAGGCCTACTCATTATAACCAACGACGGCGACCTCGCCAACAAGATCGCCCACCCGAGCACCGAAATCACCAAGCGCTACCGCGTCGTGCTCAACAAAGATTTCAAAAAAATAGATATTCCAAAACTATTGGCTGGCGTTGAATTTGAGGGTGACTTCCTCAAAGCGGAAAAAGTCATCCCCGCCCCCGTTTTAGGCGAAGGTTCTGCACGACGCCTCGAAGTACATCTTCATCATGGTAAAAAGCGTGAAATCCGCCGACTATTCGAAGCGCATCGCTACTTCGTCAAAAAACTCGTCCGCGTACAAATCGGCGGCATCATCCTAAAGAACATCCCTAAGGGCAGCATCAAAATACTCGGCAAAAAAGATATCGAGCGCCTTTTCACCAAATAAAGCCCCAGGATCCCCCAATCATTATTTCATGATTCATGATTTGGCCCACACTTTCCCCATCCAATTACAGTACTGATAAGCGCAGCGTATCTACACCGAAACGACCTCCGCCTCTAGCTAAATAAGAAAGTGCAAATTACCAGCAAAGTCAGGTCAGTAGTAGCGGGTAGCAAAGACCTAATAATTCAGGCTCGCACCATCCGCCTCGCCGAATAAATTCCCACGCACCTTTAAAGTTTAACCAAAAATCTGATCAACACATCAATCATGCAACTCATCGACGGCAACGCAATCGCAGCATCCATCATTGAAGAACTCACCGTCGAAGTCGGCGCACTTTCAGGTAAAAAGCCTGTGGTCGCCTTCATCCGCGTCGGCGAAGACCCAGCCTCAGTCTCTTATGTGCGTAAAAAAGAAAAAACTGCCGAAAAAATTGGTATCGAAAGCCGCCTAATACTGCTCCCTGAAAGCATTACAGCAGAACAGCTGTTCGCTCAGATTGACGCACTCAACGCAGATTCCGACGTCAATGGTATCCTCATTCAAGCGCCGCTGCCCAAGCACATCAATGAAACCGCCACTTTTAACCGTGTCCTCCCAAGCAAAGACGTCGACGGCTTCAACACCCTCAACATCGGTAAACTCTGCCAAGAAGACAGCAGCGGCTTCGTCGCCTGCACACCTGCCGGTATCGTCCAGCTGATTAAGCGCAGCGGTATCGAAACCGAAGGCAAGCACGTCGTCGTGCTCGGCCGCAGTCAAATCGTCGGCAAACCAGCCGCCCTACTTATGATGCAAAAAGCTTGCCCGGGCAATGCCACCGTCACCGTCTGCCACTCGCGCACCGCCGACTTACCAAGCATCACTCGCCAAGCCGATGTACTGATCGCAGCTATTGGTCGCGCCAATTTTGTTACCGCAGACATGGTCAAAGACGGCGTCTGCATCATCGACGTAGGCATCAACCGCGTTGAAGACGCCAACAAGAAGAGCGGCTATCGCCTAGTTGGTGATGTCGAGTTTGCCACCGTCTCAGCCAAAGCAGCATACATCACCCCGGTCCCTGGCGGCGTGGGGCCGATGACTGTTGCCATGCTAATGCACAACACTCTGCGAGCCTTCAAAGCCAGCCAGGCCTCTCAAAAATGAGCACACCGCACGCCACTTCCGAGCCAGCACCGACCAAACCAAGCAACCCGCTTGACTCGGTATTATGCGACAGCGGTCCGATGCCGCCAGCGCGCTTTGTTATCCGTGCGCTCGCATTCTGCTTAGATTTAGCGCTAATTCTTGGCGTCAGTGCGCTGACTTTAAAAGTGACGCTATTTGAAAACTTTCCCGAAGCGGCTTCAATTTGGGCAGATTACAACGTCGCTATGCAAAATCTCGATTATGCAAAAAGCATGATTTTCGACATGAAAGGCACCAACCCTGAGCTGTTTGAAATTATTACATATGCCCTCAGCACGACGATCACAGTGGCCTGGTTCTACTTCTCCGCGGGAGAAGCATTTTTCGGTGGCAGTTCACTCGGCAAACGTTGCTGTCGGCTTCGCAGCATCAGCACCATTACACTCGCTGAGCCCACAATTTTTAGTGGTATCGTTCGAGGAGGCCTGAAAACAATCATGCTCTTTAGCTTCGGTATCATCGGCTGGGCGGCGATACTCACTCCACTGTTGTTCAACAAGCGCCGACAAATGGGCCACGATCTACTCAGTCGAACCGCCGTTATTGACGAAACTCGACTCAAGACAGACGAGCCGCTTTCCAGCTCATCTACAAATTCTAATTAATTTTTCTGTTTTAACTTCCGCAAAAGCAGTCTACATTTTTTTGTATATTTACTAAATAAGCTATCAACCTTCATTCGCCCCCAAAACAAGCATTCCCTTGAGCACTAATCGTAAGCCCAAAATCCTCGTCGTCGACGATCAACCGATCAACATCAAGCTGCTGCAACGCAAACTTGAACGACAAAACATGGATGTTCTCGTCGCTTACAACGGACGCGAATGCCTGAACATTGTTGAAAAGGATCTCCCCGACCTAATCCTACTCGACGTCATGATGCCCGAAATGGACGGCATCGAAACTTGCCAACGTTTGAAGGCTAACCCCGCGACTGAATCCATTCCCATCATTTTTATTACCGCGAAAGCCTCGAAAGAAGGAAAGCTCGAAGGTCTAGATGCCGGCGCAGTCGACTACATCACAAAACCGATTGATCTCGATGAGACTCTGGCCCGCGTACGTACACAGCTTCGGCTGCAAGAGATGTTTCGCGAAAACCTCGAATTGCAAACACGCCTCGGCGATGTTCGTAAGTCAGCCGCAGTCGGAGCGATCACACAAGGAATCGCGCATAACTTAAATAATCTTCTCGGCGTAGTGGTCGGTTATCTCGATCTTATTAAAAACGGCTACGATAGCCCTGACATGGTCAAACGCAGCGTCATGCTGATGGACCACGCGATTAACCGTATGGTCGGCATTATTCGCCAACTCGGAACTATCGCCAACAACGAACGCATCGAACTGTCTACTCATTCGATCGACGTCCTACTAAACAACAGTATTGACCGTCTGAAGAATGAACACGAGATACCTGCTCAAGTCTTACTTGACTCGCAACTCGACGAAAGCGCCACCATTTCTGCGAATGCAGAAACATTCGAAATCATCCTCGGCAAGTTTCTCATCAACGCATGGGAAAGCTATCCAAAAGACACCGCAGATGCGGACCGAACCATCAATCTCACCGCCTGCATCTCCCGCGATAATGGGCCCGCCATGTTGGAGGTCAAAGTCATCGACCATGGCGCTGGCATCGATCCAGAAGTATCAGACACTTTATTTGAGCCCTTCATTACGACCAAGACCTCCGTCGGTCGTGGCATGGGGCTCACGATTGCACGTCACACCATGCGCAATCTTGGAGGGGAAGTCACTCTCAAGCCCAATGCAGACAGCGGTGTAACTGTGACCATGACCCATCCTTTGTAGCCCAAATGAGTATTCGTATCGTATTTATCGGTGCTGGTCGCATGGCCTCAGCAATCGTCCGTGGTCTGCTCGAAGAAGAACACTACCTACCTGAAGAAATCGCTTGCACCTGCGGCGACGATCCCAGCGGCCCCGAACTAGCCGAGCAAACCGGCATCCAGTTCGTTAAAGATATCTTCAAAGTGGTCCGCAAAGCGGAGACCATCGTGCTCGCCTGCAAACCACAGCAATTTAACGAGATCGACTCGGCACTCGCCGAAGCCGCACACGGTAAGCTTGTCCTGTCGATCTTAGCCGGCACACCAATTTCGCGATTGAGCGGCAAATTCATCAATGCGCGTAACGTAGTGCGTACCATGCCGAACACCCCTGGCCAAATCGGCGCAGGCGTGACAGCCTTTGCAGCACAGCAGCCACTTAGCCCCAAGGATCAGGATATTGTCGAAAATATACTGAGTTCTCTGGGTAACTATCACGAAGTCGAAGAAACCGACCTCGATGCCGTCACTGCCCTCAGCGGTAGTGGCCCCGCCTACGTATTTGAATTTGCCGCGGCACTCCGTGAAGCAGGTATTAACTGCGGGCTCAACGAAGCACTCGCCCACTCGCTCGCGATCGACACCTTGCTCGGCGCAGCCATGCTACTGGCCGACAGTGACGATCGCCCCGAAGCACTACGCGACGCAGTCACATCCCCGGGTGGCACGACCGCCGCAGCACTCAAAGTATTCAGCGACAATGACTTACGAGGAATAGTCGACAGAGCACTGGCAGCCGCCAAAGCACGCTCGCTGGAACTAGCGAATCAATAGCAGCAGCTCGCGGGTCCCCAACGAACCGAGCCACGCCCAGCCACGGGCAACAGTCGCATCGAGAGCAACTGCGTTAATAATGCGGCGGTTTTTCATTTGCGGGCATCTCCTCCGCACCAGCCTGACCGCCTGACGACATCGCATTAATTTGCGCTTTTTGCAACTGTACTAATTGGCTCAATGCATCTAGGCGCTTTGCCAATTGATAAAATTCCGCATCTTGCTCAGCGATATGACGTTCCAAATGAGTGAGTTGCGATTGAAGTTCGGAAATAGAATCTGCTTCTAACATAGTTGCTTTTAGTGAAGCGCAGCGCAGCGCAAGGCGCAACCCGCGAAACAGATTAAATTCTAGTAGAACGCCAAACTTAAAAAGAGTATCAAAAAAAGAAAGAGCGTTAGCGGAAGGGCATTCGCAAATTGCAAGTAGTGGTGTAATTCGATCTATCAGAATTTTCAATCGATCTACTCCGAACTCAGAACAAACTGCATCCGCCTTCATTTTGGTATCTTCTTGCGCGCAATGACGAAGACAAAGTGTAAAATACAGATTCATCCCATCTAAGCATAAGCGTAACGTTTAAGAGTGCAGCCTTTTTACTCTACCAACACACACCTCGGCTCATGCGCAGCAAATCCAAAAGCAGTCCTCACGGTTTAAAATTATTATTAGAATTAGCAACTAAGAGTACCGATACTAATTGATCTTGAAACACTCCCTAGCAACGGTGTATAAACTTCAGTAATGCAATTTATCTACCCTAGGAGAGTCGAGGGGGTCACTCTGATCGAAACAATGATCGCTGTATTTGTAATGAGTATAGTGATTTCTGCGGGACTCGTATCCTTGAATCAAGTCAATCGACTCAGCGAAAAAAGTCGCGAACAAGCTCTCGCCGACTTTTATCTGCGAGCAGAATGCGAGCAACTACGCGCACTCGACTGGGAAGACGTACAGGACCTAACCGAAGAAATAAATGATTACGAAGACATTAATCCAGGTGACGCTTACCCAGCCCTTCAATCGCTAACAGCAGCTCGGCTAAGCGAGCTAAATATGACTGCCGCCATAAAGTCCAGCACACTCAGCAGCTCAGGCGAAACGGGCAAAAACATTTTTCACATCACCCTAAATTGGAGTGATAACTCCGGGCAACTCCACGAAGAGTCTCGCCTACTCATCATCACCGAAGGAGGTCTCAGTGCTCAATAGAGACATATCTAGCAGCACTGGCATGAGCTTGGTGGAAGTGATGATTTCACTCGCCATCGGCAGCTTCATTGCGATTGGCTCTGCCGCTTCAGCCATCCTATTTGCAAAGATAGCGAATGCTCACGAAAACCGCAGTGTATTCAACATGGATGTTCGCAACGGTCTCGAACAATTATCCTTTGATATTCGCAACTCCAATAATGTTTCCTCGCGTGGAAATGATCGATTCACTCTCACCTTCAAAGATGACGATGATGTCGAGTATCGCGGCAACGAAACCGACAAAAACGTGACACGCACACAAGGTGGCTCCGTCCGCACCATCTTCAGTAACGTGATTAAATTTGACGTTCTCCAAAGCGGTGACTCCAGCTCGACCCTGACTTTCAAGGACGATGAGATCTCAATCGAAAGCATCGAATTCGAAAGACACAATGGAGCGATGGCAGACACCGAGCTTAAGATTACAGACTTCACCTTTAAAATTCGTAACAGCAATGAAGAAGACTAGTAGCCCTTTCATCCGCAACGCTCGAAAAGATTCAGGCTCTGCACTGGTCATTGCGCTCACTTTTTCCTGCATCATCACATTCGGCATCGCTGGCATACTGCCGCTCGTTCTCACCGACTGGAAACTAAGCAGCCGTATCAGCGGACAAGAAGCCGCATTCTCACTCGCAGAATCAGGTACCGAAGAAGCGATCTGGGCCATTTTAGAATTCGGCGAGGAGGAAAGCGCATGGACATCCAATGGCTGGAATGAATCTGTTAATGGCAAGTACTGGTATCGCGAATGGAACCTCTCTGACTACGGTGAGATATACGAATTAGATGACAACCGAGTCGCCAGTTTCCGAGTCCTCACTGAAAAAGTCGGCAACACCGTCAACACCGTCAACATCATCAGCCAAGGAATAGTAACCGGCGGTAAAAACGTCGCCAAAGATTACCGCGCCTCTCGCTATATTGAAACGCAATTCAATCGCCTAAATCCTTTTGAAGATGGTGCAATCGCAAGAGATCAGCTAGATTTCAACGGGCAACCGACCTTCGATAGCTATAACTCCGCTATTGAGGATGAGTTAAATTGGGGAGACTTTACCCGAACTGAAAACGTAACCATTGGTAGTGCCTCAACCAGCGCTTCAGATATTCAGCTAGGCAATGCAACAATTCATGGCGACCTTAAAACTGGCTCATCAGATGACGGTAGTGAGAGCGTTAGAGGAAATGCCCAAGTCGACGGCGTCATCAAGTACGATGAAGAAATTGAGCTACCGGAAGTCCCCCAACCCGACACCTCAGGCTCTGGATGGCTTAACCAACTATAAACTTATCTTAACCCTCAGTCAGGCATGAAATATCGATCTAACACTATAATACTTAAAAAGCTCCGCCACATCTTAGCGATACTGGTGATGTGCAGTGCGCTGCCGCTGTTTATACCTCAAGCGGACGCTAACGGCAACAACGGCAATAACGGCAACAACGGCAATAACGGCAACAACGGCAACAACGGTAACAACGGCAACAACGGCAACAACGGTAACAACGGCAACAACGGCAATAGTGGTAACAACGGTAACAACGGCAATAGTGGCAACAACGGCAATAGTGGCGGTGGTGGAACGACAATTGGCTTCAATGACGGCTCCACCACATATTACCATTTAAGCAGCCTGACTCTCAGCGGCGATATGACGATCGAGGGCCCCACCGTGATGGTCATTGATGGCGACTTCACTGTCGGCAATAATTTACTCACGATTTCACCGTATGGTAGCTTAGTCCTCTATCTCGGTGGCAGCTTAACGATGAACGGACAAGGAGGCCTCAACAACGAAGGCATTCCGGCGAATGCTATTATCTATGGCACGCACCCAGAATCAGATACGGACTCCAGCATCACTTTGAATGGTAATAGCGGAATCAGTGCAGTCGTCTATGCACCGAATGTCGACTACACCTCCAACGGCGGAGGCAATAGTGGCGCGACACTTGGTGCAGTTATTGCTCAGAATATCACATTCAGTGGCAACCCAGGACCGTTCCTCTACGACGAGGCACTCAAAGACCTCCAGAGCATCTTCGAGAGTTATAATCTCAATAACTATAAACTGATGAAGAATGGATCGACCGAGCCATCCGAAGCAATGGCAGAGATCGTCAATTCCAATAATTATGATGCTTTATTCTCGTCACTGTTCGACGACTAATTCTCAAACATCATTGATTTTCGAGTTGCCCAAAACAATATTGGCAGCATGGAGCAAGGTTCGGTTAAAGATCTTCGGATTGGTTGCTACTTGATCGAAATTCAACTGGCGATTTCGAAGCATCCAACACGTAGTAAAGATTCAGACCATGTCCCACTCATTCCACACCCTGTGCTTACTCCTCATCTGCGCACACAGCTTATGCGCCGCAGCACGCGTCTGGACCTCGACCTCTGGCTCGGAGATAGAAGCGACTTACCTTGGCAGTTTTGGCGACGACCTCTGGTTTGAAGGTACTACAGCACAGAGGCGATTGCTCAAGATGCCGGCCAAATACATTTCCTCGACTGATCGATCGCTAATCGAGACCAACGAAATTGCGCCTCGAATCGCGCCTCAAGCAATCGATGAAGCCGACACCTCACTCTGGCTGTTGGAACAGCTCTTCAAAATACCAGTGCCTAAGCCGCTCGATCGCACCCTCACACTCGAAGATGCGCTTAATAATCTGCTAAGCACGATTCCGCAAGGCGAGAACACGGAACTTCGGATTAAATTCCACCGCAAAGTGAACCAAGACGCCACAGGTGTTGATCCAATCAATGGCCCGACAATCTACGCCTGCCTTCAGCAACTCGCCGAAGTACATGAGTTTACATGGAGCATCCGCAAGGGCGTCCTCACCTTGCGCCCCCGATAAACAAAAAATAGGCATATTATGCCCCCTCTACAAAGTTGTTGTGGTGATGACTGGCTTTGTTAATCCGGTGTAATTTGGCTCATTAACTCGTTAATCACGTCATGCGATGAATAGCTCATGGTGTCCCAATTTACAAAACGACCCAACTTCGTGACATCGTCTCCACTCGTTACAATCGCTGGCTCAACACCTCCATCTTTGTACTTCTGCGGCATACCGATCGCAGCGATCAAACCATTGCAGAGACATTTTCGACCAACAGTGTCCTCTTCCTTTCCACCCTTCTTCAGATAATCCTTCACAGGCTCGGATGGGCAACGATAGCCGATCGTCGCGTCTGCCTTCTTATAAGGATGGCGCAAATAGCAAAGGTCGCAGATACGTTTACGAGATTCATATACCGCCTCTTCGAAGATCGTGCCTTCAAGATTTACAACCTTAAAAGGGAAGCCAGTTGGCGAGCCGCGGGCATCAGTGAAGATCTTGGCTGCACCAGTCTTCACTTTTTCCAGCACACGTTTCTTAATTGAGGGGGCAAAGCCTGACTCATTACTATAAGCAAAGGCAGTGCCGACTTGAATACCAGCAGCACCTGCTGCCAAGGCGTCCTTGAGGCCAGTCTCGGAAGAACCACCACCAGCGAGCCAGAAAGGAAGACCCAACTTACTGAGTTGCGCTAAATTTGCTTCGTCTTTTACACCGTAAATTGGCTCGTTATTCTCATCTAGCGTCATTCCTCCGCGTGGCGGTGCATTATGACCACCCGCAACATGACGCTCGACGATGAAACCATTGACCTTACCAGTCGATTTTTTCGCCAAAGTAAGCGCCAAAACATTAGAGGAAATGATCGGAAAGAAGTCGGGCCGTTTCAGCTTTGGTAACTCGACATCAGGTAGGTGTGAACGAATCCATTCGAGCGGATCAAAGCGACTGAAATACGCATCTTCCTTATCGGCATCTTCGACATTGATACGCATCTCGACTGGTTTCCACTCAGACAAAGCATCCAAGATACCTGGAATTGTGCGTGGGATACCTGCACCCATCAGCACGTTGTCCACGCCGGCAAGCATCGCGCCAAACATAGAGGTAAGATTCGGCATCTGAATTTTTTCTAGGAAGTTAACGCCGACGTGACCTTGGTGCCCTTCCTTGGCGAGGAAGACCTCGACGAAGTTGGCAGCTATCGTCAAATCAACGACATTCGCAGTGGGGTCGATACGGAAGCCCGCAATTAGCCTAGACGGCTTCTCGTCTTGATCGGCTTCGGCCTTGAAATAACGCGCTAAAATACGCTCTGCGACCGCTGGCACTGGAAACGCAGCCAATCCACGACGCATGTGGCCGCCTACATCTCCATGCTGCAAACGACGAACCAGCACTGTGTCCAACGCTGTCCCGGAGATCACTCCGAGCTGCCCAACAGAAGACACCGAATTCGCGAGTCTCCAGTCAGAAACTCCGGCACCCATGCCACCTTGAATGATTTTTGGAAGAAACATAAATACTAAGTTTAATGGTCATTAATCGACTCATGCACGAGTCATATGGAAAATTAATCCAAGAAAGTGACAGTTTAAATTAAATCGTGCGAACATTATTACACAAAAGAGCCAAGAAAGCTGATTTTTATCTTTTAAGCATCGAGCCAAGTCCCACCAACAGCGTGGGCCGAAAAAGATGTAGCGCAGGCAGCTCCAGAGCGATCAACGCGGCCTCCATCTGCCCTTTTGTCTACGAATAAATCGACTGAGCCGATGGATCAGGTAGCAATCGAACTGTTTACCGCTAGAGTTTACGAGCCGAGACGTTGCGCTAATACCCCGACTTTCAACACATACTGACTCCGAATTCATTGGCCAAATGTGCGCCTGCCATGCCGCTAATCCGACGCCACTTGTTTCTTGGCAGCAATATCTCCACGCCGCGGACCGACACTCAACTCCCCAGTGCCTGACAGCAACACCGCGGCAGGCCGCGTCTCAGGAAAATAGGAAAAGATAATCACCATAATCACCGTGATCGGCACACATAAGAACATGCCTGGAATGCCCCAAATCGAGCCCCACAGACCAAGTGACAACAAAATGACGATCGGACTTAGATTCAAACGGTTGCCCATCAATCGCGGTTCCAACAGGCTACCAATACAAAACTGCAAGCCGGTTAATACTGAGGCAGTGATCACAAAAGGGCCGAAGGTATCAAACTGCACCAAAGCCAAGACCGACGGAAACGCGGTCGCAATGATCGAACCAATTGTTGGTATGAAATTGAGAAAAAAGATAAGAACCGCCCAGAAGCTAGCGAAATCGACTCCGACTAGGTTTAACACCAAATAGCTTAACAACGCAGTCGCTGCACTAGTAAGGACTTTAATCCCGATATAGGAGCGGATATCAGAACGAATCTTCTCCATCAGCCCTAAGACCTCTTCGAGACGATCTGAATCTCGAACCAGTCCATGCATTTTTGCAGTAAATGTGCGCTGCTCTAACAAGAGAAAAATCAGATACAAAATAATAATTCCAGTCCGACTGACCAACGAGCGCACAGTGCCCCCAATATCCTGTAAATAACTGCTCAAATTAATCTGAGCAAAGATCTCCCTAATATTGGGTGCTTCCTCAACCCCGAATAGTTCATAGCCTTTATAAATCAAACCCTCCAAATTCTGCTGATACAGGGGCGCGACTTTGATCACACTGGCGATATTTACCGTGATCAATTGAATCACTAAACTCAACGAAGCCAAGATCACTGCAATCGCCACAATCATGGCAATCGGACGGGGCAACGACACACGACCAATACGCAGGCGACAAATTGTATGTGCCAAAATATTGATTAGATAAGCGACCGCGCCAGCAATCACCAGGGGCAACAACAAAGCCTGCCCAAGATAGAGCAAATAAAAGCTCAAAAAGACGATCAACATCGTTAACGCTGCGCGCTGCAATTTCATAGCAGTCATTTAATAAGAAGTATTCGGACGATGTCCACCACGGAGCACCATGAATATTCAACTAAGCTAGGCCATTTGCGATTCTTCAAAAACGTCATACCGTGTCTACCCATGAAACACATAATCCTCATCGCCCTCAGCCTATCTCTCTTCGCCTTCAGTCTACACGCGACAAAACCCGATAACGCAGGAAAACACGACCAACAAAAAACTGTTCAAAATCAATCTAATGCGCACCACTCCGATTCTGACGCAGTCAAATCAAAGAACCAGCAGGAGAAAAAAGAGAAAAAAGAAAAGAAGGGAAAAGAAGCGAAGCATTCAGCTGATGATGACGGCGTTGAAGAGACAACAGGCAAGAGCAATAATAGCGATAAGTCGGACGCCATCCGTAAAGAAGCAGGCAAAGGCTCCGAGACCGGCCAACAACACCGCGAAGCGCACAGTCGCAAATGGTGGAAGTTCTGGGGCGAAGAAGAATAATCCAACCTTCACTTCACCCACGCTGATTTCTTTTAAACGAAAGTTCAGCCATACCGCAGTAAAGCACTGGAACCACAAAGATCGTCAGTAGTGCCAGGCACATGCCGCCGAATGATGGGATTGCCATTGGCACCATAATGTCAGCACCGCGACCGGTCGAAGTGAGCACTGGCAGCAGTGCGAGAATCGTTGTGACACTCGTCATCATCGCTGGGCGCACGCGACGCTCCCCCGCTTCGACAGTCGCTGCGCGAAGGACCGCGGTGATGCTTGCGAAATACTACTCTCGCGCACTGCCAAATGCATCTGAGTCGCTGGCGCTATCGCAAGTAACTCAGATAAGAC
>Ga0222717_10000633_pt1 | contig 30052 bp, 26 predicted proteins | sample C33_18DmetaG_FD_165053 | JGI IMG/M metagenome (GOLD analysis project Ga0222717, IMG submission 165053) | Estuarine water microbial communities from San Francisco Bay, California, United States - C33_18D | ecosystem: Environmental > Aquatic > Marine > Unclassified | place: USA: California... | reverse complement strand
CGAGATGGCTGAGTTGAAAGCTTCCTTTGAGGCTGTTCAAACTGAGTTATCTTCTCTCAAGTCTGAGGTTGAAGCTCAAGCTGCTGTTGAGTTATTTAACTCTCGCATGACCTTTATTGATTCCACATATGAACTGACTGAAGCTGAGCTTAAGTTAGTCGTAGATGAGTTAAAGTCTGTTGAAGCTTCTGATGAAGCATTCGATACCTTTAAAGAAAAACTTTCTATTCTTTTTGCTAGCAAGACCAAAGAGGCTATTGCAGCTCAGGAGGAAGAAGTCAAAGCTAAGATCGAGGAAGCCATTGCTTCTAAGCTCCAGCAAGACGAGCCTGAAGAGCAAGAGGAAGTTAAAGCTAGCGAAGAAGAGCTGGAAGTTGAAGAGGTTGAAACCGCTGCAATTCCAAACAATAACGCTGAAGCTTCTGAACAAATCTCTTTAGTTGAGAAACTTAAAGAAAACTTCTCTGTTGAAGTAACAAAATAAAAATCTAATTATAATATAAAATTATGGCTAATGAAATTACCAATTTGCTACCATTTCGCCAATATGACGACAACGATGTTGTTAACATGTTTGCTATGGAAGGCACTGATAAGGCCGCAGGTACTCTTGTAAAAGTATCTGCCGCTAATCTCAATGACGATCTTGTTGATCTCGTTGACGGTGGAAGCGCATTCCTGACTTCTCAGGGCAATGCTTACTCTCCACTTGCTGTTAACCCACTTCGCGTGGATGCTGCTGGATCTGGAGATGCAGCTCTTGGAATTCTTCTCCGTGACGTTCGCGACACAGATGAAAATGGAGAGAAGCTTCGCTTCTACCCAGAAAAGAAAGAAGAGCTTCAGTGTGTCCTTTCTGGAGAATCTGTACCTGTCGCAACGAAAGGTATATTCACTCTCATGGAAGGTGCTTTCACTGGAGCTGTTGTCCCCGCTGTTGGAGTAGATATCTACGGACACGCTGCTGGAAAACTTGGCATCGCTGGCGGAAACGCAGTGAAAGTTGGTCAGGTTCTCGCAACTGGAACTCGTGCTGCTGGGGATACTCACGCAGGAGATTACGCAATTGTTAGCATTAACATCTAATTCACTCACAGATTATGAAAATTACTATTAAAAGAACTGAAGATCAGTTAGCCCTAGTTCGCGCTATGGGTTCAAATAATCGTGAAGAGGCTTATGAGGCACAGGCAGCTGTTGCAGAACTTCTTGGGCCAGTGGTCAGCGAAGTTATCAACAATGCTGTTACCGTTGGAAATCTTTTCACCACTCTGACTTATCAGGCTGATGACAATCCTTCTCTCCCTCTTGACCTCTTCCATGACATTACTGAAGAAGATTATGTGCAAGTTTACTCTCAGCAAGTTGCTGGAGGACTTCCATACAATCAAGTCTTCCCAGCTCATAACGAGTTGAAGTTTAGCACTTACACTCTTGATAGCGCACTCGCTTTCGACCGTAAGTACGCTAAGAAGGCTCGTGTTGATGTTGTTTCCAAGACCTTCACTCGCATGGCTCAGGAAGTTATGCTTAAGCAGGAGCGCACCGCATTCAACGTGCTTGCTTCCGCTCTTGTTGGTGGAGACAGCTTGACTGCTACTGCAGGTGATCATATCATCACTTCCTCCAATGCTGAAATTGTTCTTGATGACTTTAATCAGCTCATTGAAACTTCTAAGCGTATCAACAGCTCTTTCGTTGGCGGTACTCCTGTTGGTGGTAGCAAAGTCGGAGTTACTGATCTTTTAGTTTCTCCTGAAATTGTGTCACAAATCCGTGCTATGGCATACAATCCAGTCAACACTCGCCAAGCGACTTCTGGAACTACTAGCATGGCTGCTCCTGAAGATCTTCGCTCTCAGCTCTTTAGCGGTGCTGGACTTCCTAGCTTCTATGGTATTAATATCATCGAAGTTCTTGAAATGGGTAGCGGACAGCGTTTCAACAAGATTTTTGATGCTGTTAAGGGTGGCGTTACCTTCAACGAAAGCGCAAAACAGATTCTGATTGGTGTTGATCGTTCTCGTGATGCTCTTATCCGTCCTGTCGTTCTTGACGAAGGTTCTACTGGTGAACTCAACGTTCTCGTTGATGATCAGTTCTCCGTTCGCCAGAACAAGATTGGTTACTACGGTAAGGTTGAAGAAGGTCGTGTTTGTATTGATGATCGCGCTCTTTGCGGACTCATTTGTAACAAATAAAACAGATAAACTGTAAAATATTTAGAGTCGCCTCGTAAGGGGCGGCTCTTTTTATTTGATTTTTTTAGTGTAATCTATTAATATAAGTTATGTCCGATAAGAAAGAATTTCTAGAAGAGTTCCAATTTGCTGATGGTAAAGACCGTACAGATAAGGAGAATCAAGTAGAGAAAGCAAAAGAACTAGAAAGCTTGCTTGGTATTCAAGACATGAATCCATATAGAACTTTAAATAAAAATATCTTTGCAGAGAATCTAGGATCGATGTCTATTTCTCAAATGACAGAGCTTGCACAAAGGGTGGGGATTTCAGGAATGGAGATGAGTTCAAAACCATCGTTGAAGAAGGCTTTAGAGAAGTCTTTTGATATCTACCTAAGACAACATAACGTCTCTGTTGCTGGACCACCTGCTCCAGTGGCTGACGATGTCAGTGACGAAGTTAAGAAGCTGTTTGAACTGTAGAGTTCCCTGAAGCCTTATTTTACTGTAAGATTATTTAATGAATGATCTTGGAGTTCTTGCTACAAAAATTGTAAATTACGAGTTTTCAGAAGACCGTCAAAGGTTTCCTGTGTCTTATGTTTCTGGCTGGCTAGAAACAAATATAGGAGAACTCAATGGTCTGACGAACGAAGAGTTTTATGTAAATAGTACTGGGGCTATAGAAATAGCAGAGGGGTCTGGCTTACTGCCAGTAGAAGAAAATATTTATAGCACTCTGTATGAAATCCACTATTACGAGAAAGCTGCAAGAGATTCTCTCCGTGGATTCACTTATGGTAGCGATACGGATTGGCTAACTATAAAAGAAGGGGATACAACAATACAAAGACAAAATAAAAATTCTGTAGCGAAAACCTTTAGGGATTTAAAGGTAGATGCTACCGATAGGCTGAATGATTTAGTCGGCAAATATAATACATATAAATCCTCCCCACTGCAAGTCTTCGGTAGAGATGGTATTGATCCAGTAGACAATATAAACGCTTACAGTTCCACAAATTCATATAGATCATTTTAATGGCTTCCTTACTTACATCTTCGCAAAAAACGGCGATACAATCCGCTTTATCAGAGGTTCACGAAACTTTTGCTAGAGATATTTATGTTTATATAGAAAAACAGGTAGCTACAAGACCAGCTACATTGAATTATAATCCCCTATACGGGAGAGTTAAGGACGCAGGTAAGGTGAACTCGGAAACAGAGCTAGTTAAGCACACAGTGCAAGCTAGGGTCAGCTACGCCCCGAACCAAGGAGAGTCTATTGTTGATGCTGGCGCTCAATTCAACTTGACAGCTTCTCATGGAAAAGTAAGAATCAAAGTTGATTCAGATGGCTACGAAAAAATTAAAAATTGCACAAGAATCGAAATTGATGATATTTTATTTATTGTAGATTCTGATGCTAAGAACGTAGGTCCATTCTCGACTCAATACTATACCGTATTCCTTAAACGAGAAAACTAATGGCTAAACCTTTTATATCTACGACTAAATTTCAAGTAAGTATTGATAGAGCAGCTCTTTTAAATTCTGTTACAACTGGGCGGAATGGTAAGGTTACTGGGAGAGAGGTTAGATCATATGTGCTTCCGATTATAGAAGAAGCTCAACGGGATCTAATAAAAGATTTCCATAATCATGCGATCACAAGAGAAATAAAATCTGGCCCAACCTCATCTAATTCTTCTGGCACTTTAGGTGGATATGGTAACCTTTTTTCATTTATAGGATTTGAAAGAGGTGATAACCCAACTGAAGTTATTGAACAGATCCTTAGTGATAAATTAGTTGTTCGGGTAAGGGCTATATCAAGAGGCAGGTTTAGGATTTCTATACTGAATGCTCCGTCTAAAGAGGGCATCTACAGTGCAACCCCTATACCTTGGGCTAATGGCTCTAGTTGGTCTGAAGGAATGGAAAAAGGCATTTCTAATTTAGGTTCATTTTTGTACCGTGAAAGGGGCGCTGGATCTAGTTCTAGATCTGGAGCAGGACTTCAAATAAAAAAAACATTGAGAACAACTAATTTTAAGACCCAACCTTACGTATCTAATCTCATTAGTAACTTCCTAAAGAATGTAATAAAATTTTAAATTATGAAAGCCCAATTTGATCAAAATCTTTTATCTAGTTTCTACTTGTGGTTAGAGAACCGTTTGTTAAAATCTGATACTAAAGCTTACCTAACTGGATTAAGCAATAATTTTCGTTATGTTGATTTTGATGATATCCCTGCAGATATGGTGGGATACCAAGGAGAGTATCGACAACTTGTCGCAGAATATAATATAGATACAGTTAATTCAGGGTTTTTTATTGGAGATGATTTTATTACGGGAGATTCAAGCGCAAATGGAAATGTGTATACAGATTACAACAATGGTCGTATCTTATTCCCTTCGGCTTCTGGGACTGGGTTAAGTGTTTCGGGAGATTACTCTGTTAAAGAGGTAAATACTTACATTGCTCATGATGATGATTTAGATCTTTTACTCCATTCTGATTTCATTGAAAATGGGCAAAGCTCCCCTTATTTTTATAGTAAAGACTCCCTTGCTGATGAGGGTGCGTATTTTTTACCCGCTTGCTTTGTTTCATTAGCTTCGTCTGAAAACCAAGAGTTTTCTTTTGGAGGGGAGGAAAATACTGAAAGTAGAGTTCGGGTCATGATATTAACAAAAGACTCTTATATATTAGATTCTGTCATGTCTAGACTGAGAGATACAGTTAGAGAAAAAATAACCCATGTTCCATATGAGGATTTCCCTTATGCCTACTCTTACTCTGTTAAAGACTTTCCTTACACCTATGATGGAATGGTAACGAATCAAGGGGATAATGCCTTATGTTCTTATGTTGATAGGGTTACAGCGTCTAAGGTCGTTTCGGAATCTTTGAGGGAAAAATTGAATTCAAACTTTTCTATCGGGTTCTTGGATTTCGATTTATCAACCTACCGTTTCCCAAGGTTATAATTGAGTGTATTTAAAATAAACCTTTTTATATAATATGGCTTCAAGAACAAGAGTAATTTCACAAAACAAGGCAGTATACGTAACCCCTACGGGCTGGGCAATCAGCGGTCCTAGTGGCGGAGTAAAAATGATAAGTGGGCATCAGTTGCACAGGGTTGATACTTTATCCTTCGATATGGACTTGGCTGGCGCTCGTCAAGATGTTAGAGAATTTGGGCAATTAGCCCGAATTGGAACTGTTTCCCTAACTGAGATCAACCCTTCTCTCAGCTTTGGATACTTTTTAGGAGACGGAGAAAATGAGCTAGCTCTTGGATTTACTAAATCAAAGGCTGGAGCTTTCACTGGTCAGATGGCTTCTGGTATGTTGGTCGAAGATCCAATTCTTTCAGAAAGAAATGTGTTCGTACTGACTGCTACAGAAGGAGGAGACGCATTTAACTCTAGCGTTTATGAATCAGAAGCAGAAAGTCATGATGTCGTTGGCTTTGGAAACTGTTTTGTAAATAGCTATTCTGCGAGCTTTAATGTTGGAGAGATCCCACGGGCCGATGTCGAGATGCAAGCCTCCAACATCGTTTTCTGGACAGGAATGCACTCTGGACTTTACAGTCCTTCCTTGGACTTACAGGGGGAAAGGAATTTCACTGGTGTTGTTAAGCTCCCAGCTCCTGATACTGGAAATATGGACACACTTGTCCTTAGACCTCAAGATGTTTCTATTTCCTTCACTCAGCAAGGAATGATTACAGGTGATGGAGCGGTCAAAGGTATTGGAGGAGCTACTAGTTTCGATAGCCTTCCTGTTCAAACAGCTTCTATTGAACTTCCATTAGCCCGTGAAGTTATTGAGTCTCTCGGTTCAGAATTGGCTTACGCTAAAGTGCTTGAATTCCCCATTGATGTTACATTAAGTGTTAGCGCTTTGGTGCGCGAATTCGGAGCTGGAGCGCTTGAATATGCTCTCACTGGAACAGCTGGTAATATTGAAACCGATGTTACTTTGAATGTAACTAACGGATCTGAAACTAGAATGAAGTATCAAATGAAAAAAGCTGTTTTAGATAATCAATCTTTCTCTCAGGGGTTAGACGACAACGAAACAGTTGACCTTACATTCTCTGCTCAAATTGGTGGAGCTACGACAGATGATCAAGGGTTATTCTTTTTCAACAAGGATGGTGTTGTAGCCCCAACATTCACTCCAGTTAGTGGTGTTGCACATGCTGACCAGCCAATTTCCGTATAATTAAAATTAAGTTGATTATATAATAAAATTATATATACAAGCCTCATCGAAAGATGGGGCTTGTTTTTGTGTAATAAATAAAGAATGAAGGTTTATCAGCAAATTTCAGGGAAAGAAAAGTCCATAGTTAATTTAGATATCTTAGTGGACAATACTTATTCTGGCTTCTTGGTTTCAGCTGGTACTGGAGATGTTGTTGCTGGAGAAGGTGGTAGTACAGGATTACTTAATAGCGGTTTTGTATTCTCTGGGTATGAAGGATATGTTTTTGATCAGTCAGGGAGGTTTGTGGGAGGATACGCTCCGAATGTGCCAGTTAATATATCAGTACATATGAAGGAAGATGACAGTTATTCGTACTTCATTAATGATTCCTTGATTGCTAATAATATGTCTGGGTCTACGGGGTTTGATTATATAGAATTTGAGAAACATGGCGAATCCACCTTATCTATAGAATATATATTTTAATAAAAATTTGAATTATTTGCTTTTTTGTTGATAATATACTGTATTCTAGTATGAAAGAGCTTTATTCATTTGAGGTAAAAAAGAAGATTAAGGAAAAGGTTCCTTTTGATAAAGAGAACAAAAAAGGAGAAATCGTACAGGCTTTTAAGACTAAAACGTCTACTGTAAAAAAAAGAGTTATTTTCGCTAAACCGTCCTTCGCAGATGTAGAAGAAGCTGACTTCTTTTATGGCCAAAAGTATAATGAATTTATTAATTCTGGTTACTTGACTCGTTTAATGCTTAATAAGAAAATTGGAGATGTTGGAGGAGCTTCTTCAAAAATTGCTGACGAATTAATCCAGAAATCTTTTTTGGATAATATGGAGTCTGCAAAAGTTGTAGAATTTTACGAAGGCCAAAAAAACTTAGATAAAGATCAGGAGCAGAAGTTAGAAGATGCTCGTGATTTGTTCATAAAGTCTCAAAGAACAATTTCTGAGTATGAAGATTTTCATAGAAGTCAGTATAATCAAACAGCAGAAGCTAAAGCGGAACAAAAAATAATAGAGTGGTTTCTCTTTAACTTTTCTTTCTATGAAGACGAGGTTAATGGGAATAAGAGTTTGTTTGGATTGTTTGATGGGGATAATTATGAAGAAAAAAGGTCTAATTATTTAACGCTCTGTGAAGATGAAGAAGACATTGAAGACAAAAAGATTTTAAAAAATAAATTCATTTTCGACGAGTCTTTCTCTACTTTAGTTAAGGTGGCGAATATATGGTATAATAAAATGGGGTCAAACCAAGAAGAGATTGACGAAGCCCTTAAGCAAATATTCCCCGATGAATGAACAGAAAAGAAATAGAAAGTTCTCTCATTCTTTTAGAGATAATAAGGGGATATAGTAGGTTTACCTATAATAAAAAAAATTATTTTTTTAAACATTTTCGAGTTTACGATTCCCTCAAGTTAGCGGAGTTTGAACTAGATGCTTTTGACTCCGCAATCGATAGTGGTATCAAGTCTGAGGAAGATCTCATTAAAAATGGGATTAAACTAAAGTTTTGGTCTGAAGAAGAGGAGTCCTCTATAAAAAATTTAAAGTGGCTGATATCCAAATCTGAGGCTGCTTCCTCTAAGATTGTAGACAAAAATTCTCGTAAGGCTTTTGATGAATCGATAGATAAGCAAAGAGCAGAATTAAAAGAATTAGAGGATAGAAGGTCTAGTTTGGTTGGTCATAGTGCTGAGAATCTAGCGAGTAGAAGGAAGATCAATGAGGAGGTTCATAGAAACCTTTTTAAAGATGAAGACCTAACAATTCATGTAGATAAGGATGATTTACACTTTTTAATCCCCTTTATATACGATGAGATGAATAAATTCAGTGATCAAAACAACATGTTGAAGGCTGCTTTTAATTCTTCCTTTTTCGACAGTTATTCTTTAATGAGCGAAAACCCCTTCCAATTATTTAAATCGAGCATCTTTGAGATTTCTATATGGCAAAAAAACCTTTTGTTTTACAGCTCCGTACTACTAGCAAAATTAAAAAATCACGATGTGCCAGATGATGTCAGAGAAGATCCTTTGAAATTATATAATTTTTCTCCGAAAGATAATGATAATTCGGATAATAAGGTCACTCATGGGGTGTCAGATTTAAGGGCAAAAATGGCTGAAAAAGGTGGAAAGCTTACTGCAGAAGACTTTTAAGTGTATTAAATTACGATGGCTGCTCCAATTAACATAAATGCTAATCTTAATTTAAACCCAGCGAGTATTAATGCATCTGCAAAGCAGGTACAGCAAGCCCTTGGTAGGATAACTGGGCAAGCATCCGAATTCCAGAAATCCTTAGATGCATCTACGGCTCGTGTCTTTGCTTTCGGCGCTACTACTGCCGTAATCAATGGAGTAACTCAATCCTTTAAAGCTTTAGTTTCTACAACCATTAATGTTCAAGCGAAATTAACAGAAATAAATTCTATATTGGGGGCTGGGGCTAAAGAGTTCAATCAGTATAGAAATTCTATATTTAATGTTGCTAAACAAACAGGACAATCCTTTGATACTGTTGCGGGAGGAGCTGCAGAATTAGCTAGGCAAGGACTTGGGGCAGAAGAAAGTGCAAAAAGATTAAAAGCTGCCTTGATTCTCACTCGTATATCTGGATTAGGAGCAGAGCAATCTGTAAAAGCTCTTACTGCAGCTATGAATGGATTTACTTCTGCTGGGTTAACTGCAGAACAAATAGTTAATAAAATCGTCGCCGTAGACACAGCTTTTGCGGTTTCTGCGCAAGATCTTGCAGATGGATTTAGCCGAGCGGGTTCTACAGCTGAAGATGCTGGAGTGAAATTTGAAGAACTTCTAGCTCTAATAACGGCTGTTGAACAAAGAACAGCGCGAGGAGGTGCTGTTATTGGTAACGCTTTCAAATCTATATTTACAAGAATTAGTCGAGGCTCGACTATAGATCAACTTAAAGAGCTTGGAGTCGCTATAAATGCGAATCAGACAGGCATCCAAAAACTTAAAGCATTATCTCAAGCTTTAGAGAATATCTCAGATCCTACTATAGCAAGTGAGATAAAAGAACTTGCTGGTGGGGTTTTCCAAATTAACGTTGTTAGTTCAACATTAAAGGATTTAAGCTCTGAGACTTCAGTTTTCGGGAAAGCTACCAAGACAGCCTTCTCAGAAGGTAACGCAGCTATGGAAAAGAATGCGTTCTTGCAAGAGGATCTTTTGGCTAAGTTAAATGTTTTAACTGTAACTGTAACCAGCTTAGGAGAAAGACTTGGTAATCTGACCATAGGCCCAGCTTTAAAAAGTATATTAAGCCTAGGTACATCATTAGCTGAAGGTTTAGATAAAGCTTTAGACCCAGAAAAGGGCAACACATTTGTAAAAGGTCTATTCTCAATTATAGGAAAATTCATAGCAGGGCCAGGATTAGCTATATTCTCTGTCGCGTTCTTTAAAATATTCAAAATGGTTCTTAAATTCGCTAAGGATGGATTTAAAAGTCTTATGCAGATGGGCTCTGCTGCAGAGAACGTAAAAAATATAGAGGGAGGTATTGTAGATTTACTACAAAGAGATCTTGGATTAAGGAAAAAACTAGAAAATAGTTCTTTGACTCAAGCCCAGAAAGAAAAGGCGGTTTTAGATGCTATAAAGCAACAAAATACTCTTTTAAAGGCTCAACAACAAATTGTTACCAACATAGCCGCTGTTGCTAGAAAAGGTGGTGTTACTGGTTTTAGCTCAACCACAGGGTCTTTTAGAGGTAAGAAAGGTAGGCGTTTCGCTGCTGGAGGCGAAGGGCAAATGGAGCCAGATTTAATGACTGCTTTAGTCAATGAATCTAGGGACGCTCCTCGTGGAGCTTCTCCTTTCGTTACTAACTTTAGGGGCAAACCTGCTGTGATGAATACATCTGAAGCTCAAGTTAAGATTGGCGGGAGAGAAGAAATATTAACTCAAGATCAAATTCCAAGATTTAATCGAGGCACTAGGGGAGTTCAATCAAAAGGAAAGTATGCTTTTCTCGTTCCTCAAATTGGAGTTAGAGGTATTCTTCCTAGCTCGACAATCAAAGGTAAAAAATTTGCTGGGGGAGCTACTGTTAGAGGACCACAAAAAAACAAAATACAAGGAGCTTCTGATACATCTGAGGCTAACTTGGAAGGAAAAATTGAAAAAAATCTTTTTTCAAGCGCTGCGAAATGGACTCAAAAATTAATGCCTTTAGGTCGGAAAGCTTCTTACAATGATGTACAAAGAGGGTTTAAGGGTATAGCTGGAGCGAAAGGAGCTTTAAAATCCGCTGTGGGTTCAGCCTTTGAAGTTGGTATTACAAAATCATTAGATTATCAGGCAGCAGGTAGAGAAAATGCTGGAGATTTTGATGTTCGTGGGGGCGCTAATATAAGTAGGATACAAGAATTGTTTGGTATTAAAGAGAGAATCGCTGACTTTAAAGCGTCCCAAAGTAGAGGGAACATATCATCTTTTTACTCTAAAGTAGGTAGGGAGAATGCAGCAAACAAAAAAGGTAAACAAACGAAAGCTCAAAGTAATGCGGTTGCTTTAAAAAGAGCTGAAGAAAGAGATAGAAGAAAAAACCCTCAATTTTATACAAGCTCTGGTAAGTTAAAAAAGACTTCGGGAGCTATGCTGGCTAGAAGTGCAAGGATGGCAGGGTCTCTAAAAAGATTCAAAAACATTCAAAACTTCGCAAAAGGTTCCTTGCCTATCGGACCACCTCGTGGAGTTGGGAACGTTAGAATAAATCAAGTTAACGATACACCTAAGTCTAAGTCCAAAAACATATCATCAGGTTTGGGGGCTGGGTTCGGATTATCCGCCGTTGCTGTGGGCCTTGATGCTTTAAGTGAATCTGCTAACAAGGCGGGAAATTCCATGCAAGGAGCCGCGCTAAGCGTAACTTCTAGTGCGACTTCGTTGGCAGCAACTGGAGCCATGGTCGCTGGGCCTCTGGGCGCTTTCGCTGGGGCTTTATTGGGCATAGGTAAGGCTGCTTTCGATGCTGAGATGAACATCTCAAAAGCTAGAAAATTTGAGGGAGAAGCTAGACAAGCCAACCCATCTTTTTTGGTTCAGCAAGCTCTTCAGGACCAGTCTCAAGGCTTTAAAGATTTGGGATTAAAATCAGGCATTAATAATCGGAAGGGTAAAGACATAGGTCTTATAGGCTTCGACGTTTTAACGAAGGCTCTTAAAGAAGCTGCAGGGAAAGTTGGAGACGACTCTCTTGATATCGGCAAACAATTAAAAAAGGCGGCGGATCGAGTTGCGAAAGAAGGTAGTGCTGATGCTATTAAAGGTTTTACAAATATATTGGAAGCTAGTAAAAAGATACTGGCAGACGATTCTATAGCGAATAGCGTAAAAAGGTTGGAAGCGCTAACAAAGAAACAATTCGGTAAAGAGGGGGCCGCTCAACAACTGATGGATTTCACCTCTAGCACCTCCCAGCAAATGGAAATAAGGAAAGGTCTATCTGCTGGAAATGGAAAATTTTCTAGTACCCTACAAGCGAGGCAGGGAGTAACTTCGTCAATATCAGACACTGCAGCTGCGTTCTCTAAAGTTAAAGGAATTGAAAGAGATATTTTAAAAAATCCCTCTCGCGAAGGAGAACTCTCTCAAAGCTTAGAGGAGGCGTCCAAAGCTTACAGGGATAGTGTATTAAAGACTTCCTTAACCTTACAACAACGTCAGATTGATATCTCAAATCAATTAGTAGCGAATGAGCAGAAGCGATTAGAGTTAGCTCGTCAAATAACCGCTGATAGGGTTTCCTCTATATCTAACTCTGTAAAACAAGGACCAATCAATCTAGACTTAATAGAAGAGTTTCGAGATAAATTCAAAAATTTAACTAGTGATGAGGATAGAGCGACTCTAATAACAGATTTTCAAGATCAAGTTTCTAGCAAAGGGTCCACTCCAGAAATGCGAGACCAATTATTAAAAATGGCTGGGATAGGCGTTAAGGGAGGGATCGTAAATCCCAAAGATTTAGCGAGAATTCAGGGGCAGACAGGCTTCTTTGGTGGAGAGGGTCTTGAGGGAGGTAGAGATAAAGCTATAGAGGGTCTTATGTCTACGACTTCAGGCTCTCAAACACAAAAAGAGCTAGGTGTTCTTTCTGAAATAGATGCTTCTTTGAAAGCGGAAAATGAAAAACTAAAAAGCAGAATAACACAGTTTGCTGAAACCTTCGACGGAGCCGCAATTCAAACTGAAATTCAAAACATAGCGGATAGTCTATCTGGGGCAAGTGATAATTTTAAAACATTAGAAACTGTTAGTAAGGATTTAAGTGCTATAGCCTTTACCGTGATGAATGATTCTGAATTTTATGCCAACTCACTAGAACAAGAAAGACAAAAGCGATCAGAATTACAAGCAGAAGTTTTCAGTTCCGTCGAAAATATTAAAAAACAAATTAGCCAAATGACGGGCCTTGATCTTTAGATAATTGATTATGAGTTTACTAGTTAATAACGTCATAGGAGCTTCTTCTAGAATAAACTATTCTTATTTTGGCTCTCAAGAAATATTTGGTTATTTAATTTCTTTGAATTATACTATAAAATTAGAAGATATTAGATTCGATAATAATGATGGAGTTTTATTGTCTGGTAGAGCTGCCATTAGACAAGCCTATAAGAAAAAAAATATAACAGCTAGAATAGCTGGAGATGAGATATTGAATGGTTTGATTACTAGCATTTCTTTCCCAGAAAGTTCTCTAACTGGCGAAGAAACTGTCGATGTTTCTATAGAAGAAAGGAGGAGGTTAGATGATTATTCCTCAAAAACATTTTCTAAATATATTCCGAATCCTCATTTATTAACTGAATTCCAAGAGGATTATAGTTTCTCAAGATCTGATTCTACGTATTCTTATAACAGAAATATATCCGTACAATACGCTCAAGATGCAGGAGACCAATTTTTAAATAATGCTAAAGTCTTTTTAACAAATTATTACTTTCAAAATCGACCTTCCATTGGGTACTATGAAGATGGAATATCAGAGAATGCTAAATTCGATAAAGGTTATAACGGGACTTTGACAGAAGATATTGATTTAATTAATCTGTCTGTTAGACTAACAGAGAACTTTCAATCTTCTTTTATTCACAGTTCAGAAAATGTATCTAAAAATATAAAAACTTCTTTATCTATCGGCCAATCTGGATATTTAGATAAAAAGGTCTCTATAGAGTTAACCTCCCTTAGGAATGACTCTTCGAATGTGATAGAAGAAGCTATCACGAGTACTATAGATTCCATGATATCCTTAGAAGGCAGTCAATTTGGCAAACCCTACCTTATTCAAAAGGGGTTGGATAAGGACTCCATGAAAGCCAGCCTGACATTACAATTCAGCACTGATCCTAAGAAATCTCAAGAAAACATAATTTACTATTCTTGTTCTAAATCTAAGGTAGGGGCTTTTTTAAATTACAGTTTAAACGTAAACTACAAGTCGAAGGGTAAGAATTTGAGTCAAAGATACGATAATGTACTTCAATTTTGGAACTCTCAGAAAGGAAATAATGAAAGCAAGGTTGTCGATTTATTCCCTGAATCATCTGGAATTATTTACGAAAAAAGCAGGAATGCCACTATAAATAAAACACAAGGATCTGTGACAGAATCAATTGTATTTTCCACAAATCAAGATTATAATAGTTCTGGATTACCAGATGGAATAATAAAATATAAAATCAACGTCGATAAGCAAGAGAAAATTAAAAGAAGTGCTGTTGTTTTAGATTTGGTAAACTTAAAACAAAAACTCGTAACTTCAAATTTAGATAAATTAGGTTCAGCTACCGTCACCGCTACCGCAATATCCGATCCGTCTTATGGTAATTTTCATGCTAAAGACTTCTTAAACACTAAGACTTCAGAAATGAACACGGCCTTAGAGGAGTCTAATTATTATGCATCTGACGATCAAATTTCAATTGATTTGTCTAGTGGGACTACAACCCGTGTAATACAATATATTATAGCTTAAAATGGCAACTTCAATCACATATGGATCTTATTCCTTCCCAGAACCTATCCCGATATTTTCTGAGGAAGATACCCCTGTAAGTCTAGAGGGTTCCTATGATCATAGTGCAATTAGAGTCAATATAGTTGGTTATTTAACTGGCTCTGATTTGAGCGGATTAGATTTGCAAAAAATGCAAATGATTAGTGGTTTCTTAAATGAATATCAAGATTTAAATATAACTGTAGAAAATCAGTCTAAAACTTGCCCGAAAGCCTTTGTAGAAAATATAGATTTTGCAGACAGTGATTTGACTACATTTTTACCTTACAGTTTAAGTGCTTTATATTATTCTGGGGAATCTTTTTCGGAATATCATAAGGTTACAGAACCTAGAAATTCTTGGTCTTACTCTGAAGGTGACAAGAAAATAATTACAGCTACTCATGAAGTTTCTGCGAAGGGTTTAAAGGTTGACTCAAGTAGTGCTTTTGATAACGCTAAAGAATTTGTCACTGGTAAATTATCAGGTGGATTTCAAGATGTTTCTTTATTTAACAAGGGTGGGTCTCCTTTCCTGACTTCCAGAACAGAAAATATAGATAGAAAAAGTGATATTTATGGTGTCACTGAAGTATACTCTTATTCATCTTCTGATAGACCTTTATCAGATAGTGGAATAGTAGACGTATCAACCTCTATTTCTTATGGGGTTAATCAAGAATTATCTGTTTCTGTACAAGGTAGTATTCAAGGGTCTATTGATTCAAATACTGGGGCGCAGGTTGGGTTATTAACAACAGGAAATTTCACCGCAGAGCAAGCTACAGATGTAGCCATGAACGCCTTAGTCAATTCTTATTCTGATTATGAATCGGGGGTTTATAGCTTTGTTTCGAATGGACCCTCTACATTTTCTTATGACATCGACACAGGAGCTAATTCAGTTGCGTTTTCTTTTAACTTCTTTGACTCAGAGAATTTAGATGTAATAAATGGAGACGTTGTCCATAAACATTCAACTTCCATAGCTCTTTCTAAAGATTCGGCAATCACCTCAGTATCTGTTAATGGATCTTTATCTTATCAAGGGGTTTCAACTATTAGTTCTACAGGAGAATTTGAACAGAATGCTAGATTCCAAGCTGTAGATTCGGCCTTCAGTTCAGTAGACCCATATTATATAGCAAGATCTTCGATAGATGATTTTACTGGTGTGGCTACAGGGTATGAGTTTAATTCCTCTTATCTTAACCCAGAACCTTTATCGTTCAATATCACAAAAAACCCAATAGATAATATATTAAGTTATAATTACAGCTACAGTAATTCTATAGATTTTTCTAGTGGGTCTTTAGATAATTTAAAGATTTCGATTAAGGATAAAAAACCCTTGCAAATAAATAGTGTTCAAGAGACTTTAAGTGGATTCCAAGCGTCCCAAGTAATCTCAAGAAGCTTGGGCCAATACTCTATATCTACTCAGTCTGATAATCCATCCACTGACTTGGGAAAACTAAAAGAGATTGCTTCTGGCTATTGTTCTGGGTCTCACATATTATCTGAATCATTTTCTACTGGGCAGAACACGATAAACTACAACTTAAGTAAGTATTATTAATGAGTACGCAAGGTTTACATTTTCAAATACAAAAAGGGTTGGCTTCTAATTCAAGGTTGTCAGCTGTTTATGATTTTAGCGATTCTTCTGAAGTTGATTCCGTAGGAGCTGGGTCGGATTATACTGGAATAATATCAAATTCTAGTTTTTCTAATAATGATTCCAACCATACGGGTTTTTTGCTAGGGGCTTATGGTTCGACACAAGCAATAGCTCTTAGCAGAGCGTATGATATACTTGATCAAAATAAATTACCTTTAAATTCGGGCAATTTCAAAGTGCCTTTAGATGGCCTCAATTCGAATGATTTATCTGCAATTATAGATTTTGAATTTAATGATACTGTATCAAATGGTATTTTAATGGGGTGTTTTGAAAAAGGCTCTGAAACGATTGAATCTATAGCTTTCGAAAATTCTAAAGGTTTCAATATAGGCGTCACAGACAGGGGGCATTTATTTTGTCAAACGTTTGGACCAGAAGGTGATTCTGTTGATGTTATTACAGACATAGAGTTGTCGAAAAGGAATTTAATTGGATTTTCTGTTTCTAATAATTCTATATCTTTAAGTGATTTTGATTACTTTAATAATATCGTGAGGAGTGTTGATATTCCTATAAGTGAAGATTATATCTCTCAAACTGGAGACCTATTTTTTGGAGGATCAAATTCCTATTTTGCATCTAGTTCCGCTGAAGATACGACTTTTGAGGGTAGCCTTCATTCTTTATCTATATTTTCTGGATATTTCGGCCCAGAATATTTAAAAGAATTAAGTGAGGGAATGCTTGGTGAATATGAATATACTGCTCCAGTAGAAACGCAGTTTCAAAGAGTAACTGGTTATAACGAAACAATTGTTTATAGAACAGGGGTAACTGGTTATGACTATGAATCAACGGGGACTTTATCTATCGCTACGGGTAGAGAATATGTTACAGGTAGTTTCTCTTTAGATTCTAGTAGTGAGAAGAAGGAAGGTGAGCGTTATTATAAATATTATACATTGAATAACGGGGATTCTAAAACCTTCTATAAAGAGGAGTTAGGGAAACTGCATTCTAACTCTGGTTATATTTATTACCCGACTGGAGAAAACGCTTACGATACACTTGGCTTGAATGATGTCTCTGAATCTATACAGACATATACTGAGATCTCAGGGATTGAACAAGATACTATAACTATAGATCTCTATGGGAAAACGCCTTTAACGGGGGTTTTGTCGGAAATTAGTGGAGTTTCAAGAACTAATTTAGAAGAAACTTATTCTACTTTTAGTCTAGCTTCTTCAGGAATATTATTATCTGGAGACTCTGAAGCGCTAAAGAAAAACTTTATTTATTATATGGGGGATAGATCATGAATTTTAATTATATTTTATCTACTGGCGATTCTACTATTTCAGGTAGTTCTCTAAATATTCTAGAAAAAAATCAATTAGCATTTCCGCGAAGAGGTTATCTTTCTACTAGATATGTCATACTAAACGATGATGGATACATTAAGGAAGACCCTTTTTACTTTGACGATTCTGTTATTACAGGGAGCCATTCATCTTTAGTATCTTTCAATTCTCAAACCCTTTTCGAGGGAGGGTTCGAATTAACTGAAGGAATGAATAGATCTTATTATTCTATAAATGGTTCTGGTAGTTACACGATAGATCTAGAGAACTCTGAAAATAGATTTATATTTGATGGCTCCTTAGACGTTACCACCGATGACGTTGTATTTTATAACAAAAGAGATTCCGCTACTGGGATTTTGACATACTCCACTTCTTCTTTTGATTATGTAGCCATCGATGATCTTAGAGCTAAAGTAGATTCTGTTTATTCTGATGCTTCAACAGAAGTCCTTTTATTTGATAATTACGATGTTTTTTTAAATGGGCAAAAAATAAAGTTGTATGAATACCCTGATAGTACTGTTACAGGAAACTTATTTGCGATCCCGAAAAAAGATGGAGCAAATTATATCGATAGCGATTCTGCTGACGTATATGGAAGTGGATTTGTAGATCACCACAGTAGTCTTTACTTAAATGGGCTAGAACAAGATCCTCAAGATTTCCTCCAATTGTATACTGGAGTGTATATGATAGAGACGGGAGTTAACTCTTCTATCGGGCAGCACGACTCTCAAACAGAAACCTACTCTTTATAATGGCTATTCGGGAAACAGAAACGATAACTTCTTTAGACTTAAACTTTTCTAATGGGGGTGGGAGTCATTCAGCATCTGTCACAACCGTTCTGAGGGCTAAAGATTTGGCCAATTCTGAAGAAGAGCTTGGATCTTTAATCGGTTCAAGTGGGTCTAAAACGACCTTTTCGAATGACAGAATACAAGCCTTAATGAGTAATTTTATAGAGGTTGAGAAAACAATTTCTCAAAATGGCACTGCAAAAAGTATATCAAGAAAATATGAAGATGTAACTTCGCTAAAATTAAAATCTCACTGTTTCGTTGTAAGGGGATCTGGTTCTCATCCTCATGACAAAGGGCTTTCTGGAGGATCTATGGGTTCTAGAATGATTAGGAATATTAATATAAATGGTTCTATTCTAACGGGATTAGGGCGTTCAAGCCCAAACGGTCAATACGGTTCTTCTGGGAAGGGATCTGAAGTAATCATTCCTTACTTTAGTGAACTACCAAATTCAGGAATTACGGATAAAAATCAGAGGTTCCCCTTTAAACAACCTAAAAAGTTTGGAGGTGTAATTTTATTAGGTAACATTTATAATGAAGAAAGTTCCATAGCTGCGAGTGGGGAAAAAACGTCATTAGTATATCAAGACAAAGATTTAAAAGAAGAACTTAGTCATAACTTAGAAAGTGTAAGTAATTACTACAAATTCAACCCAGATTTAGCTAATTATAATTTAAAATATGGATACACTTTATCCGAAGCAAAGAAAGGTTTCGCTCAAGCTGGAATAAGTATAACGGGTTTACCAGAATCTTCGACAAACAAGGTTTTATTTTCGGAGTCTGGGACTTTGGATTCTGTTTTGTCTAATATAGCATCTAAGTATGGATACTATTGGTTTGTTGATCCTTTTGCTGCTGGAGTGGTGCGTTTTGTTAATTCATCTTCTGCTTCTCAATTGAGTATCACAAATCCTTTAACTCAGCCAGCTTCAGTACAAAAAAAATATTTGAATGCTTCTTTTTCAGAAAATCACCTTCAACCAAAGATAGTAAATGCTTTTAGTTCAACCATAGAGAAACAAGAACAAACTTTTGAATTTTCTCAAGGCCAGAGGTCAACAAGATTCCATAAAGCTGACTTTTCAAAAGAGTTAGAGGATTTGGGAATAGATAAAAATTTGATGGGAGTTTTTTATGGGTTATATTTGGCTGATATGTTTGAAGCAGATGTATTCGATGCTTTAGCAATATTAGCTACAAAAATAAATGATCCTGAAATAGATTGGGGTAAAAACTGGGACGATTCTGCTACAATTAAACTGTCAACCGAAACGGATTTCGAAACGTTAAATGGAGCTACTCTTGGAGATAGGGTGAAAGAAGTGGACAAGCATCCACTTGTTATAAAACTAGGGAAATTCATAAAATTATCTGGAAAGGCTACTAAACACGCTAAACTACCTTCCAAATTAGGCATTTTTGGAGATATTAAAACTGTTTTTGAATTGCTCACTAATAGTTATTTTTGCTCTAATAAATTCACAGATTGGAAGGCTAAAAGAATGCAATGGGGTAGCTCTCCTATGTCTATATCTGGGCCTTATCTTATCGATGAAGAGAATCCTACAGAAATAAAAGACATTGATGCCCTACAATCGCTGCATACTTTCTTGAAGAAAAGGGGGAGGGAAGATAATATGAAGATAGATGAATTTTTTGGGAAATCTGCTTCAGCTGGATTAGGATCTTATGGTTTTATAGGTAACACTCCAGTGAATCAAAAACAATTAGGTGGAAGAGGTAAGGTTGATGTTGATTATGAACTATTTGATGAGGATAATTTTAGGTTTTGGACTCATCCAGTCTCTAACGATAAATACCTTGTTTTTTCTCAAGCGCTCCATGACAAAGTTAAAGAATTAGTTCTTTCTTCAAGAGCCATGTTCAAAGAGGTAACTAATGGGAATGGTGAAGCTTCGCCTAATACAATGAAAGCTTATTATACTAGAGCCAAACAGCCTACAGATTTAGAAGAAACTGAAGAAACTAGACAGGAGGAAGAGGCTAGAGATAGACGGCAAGCTGGATTGGATGCAGCTGCGGAAAGGTTGTCTGAAGTTAATGAGAGATTCGACATTAGGTATTACAGTCTTAATACCAATGGCGCTTCTGGAGACTATTTATCACCGATAACTCTTGATGCTAAAACGGGATCTATTTCAGATATAATTGCGTTGGAGTCTTCCAATATATCTTCTAGAATTTCTGGAGCACAATCTCTTAAGACATCTAGTAGGACTATAGTAGGGTTAAGTTTGCCTAATCAATATAAAATAACCTTATCTAGTTTGAGTATCAGGGTTGGGGGTTCAGGAATAACTACCACAATTGGTGAATCTACCGTTAAGTTATTACCACCTGACGAACAACTTATAATTGACGGTAATAACAAGGCTATAAGATCCAATGCTTCTACGAAAAGATTCTCAGCTTCTCAAAGAACTGTATTCGGACTATAAATTTTTAAGTAATACTCGTATTTTGCGAGCTTCTTTGGCTGGGATATCCTCAAATGAATTCCAGTTTTTAGCATCTGTATTCTTATAGCTTTCTTTAGCCCAGAAGTCTCTCAAAAGCTCTTTAAAGTCTTCGAACGAACCTCCATTCATTTCTTCTACAAAAATCGTTTTAAGTTGAGCCTGAGGCGAAAGAGAGGCTACTGTAATGATCTCATCATTAGAAGCTTCAATAAATGAGTTATCGACAGCGTCTTTTGACTTATCAATCTCGTCTGCTCCCACGATATGTATATTTAAGAAATTGCGTACGCAACGTACGAAAGCTCTATTGCAAGCGATAGTCTCTAAGAATTTAGCTGCAAAGGAACTCGTATTGTGAAGAGATGCATTAGCAACATCTTCATAAACGGTTTTTAACCCAGCGTTTTCATAATTAGGACTCCAAATTATCTTACAAGTAGCTTTAACATACCCATCACCTAAATTTTCAGTATTAAAAGAAACTGACTCAAACCCTCTTAACTTAGCTAACTCTTTGATCCCGCCAAGCATAATTAATAATTGATTATCCTTGAGACCCTGTACTGAATTTGGCACAGGTTTTTTTCTTAATTCAAACCAACCTTTATTTGGATAAAGGAACTCATCTTTAACCATAGACCTCCAATCTACAGACCCGTCCTCATTGAAGGCGTAAACCTCATTTTCAAGCAACCCATGCTCGTTACGCTTGTAGACATCAGGTCCGTAAATATTTTCACTACTCATTTGATTCACTATAAATCATTAGGTAATCTAAGTCAACAAAAATATCGTCTAAATTATCTCGACCGTTTGCTTCATAAAGCGAAGTGTAAGCTTCACTATTTTTCATATACAGACTGTAAGATTTAATTTCGAAGCCATCTTCTGGCAAGATAATCTTTTCTTTATTGTTTTCTATTTTTTTGCTTTCTTCTCTAAGAGTCACTTGTTCGTTAAAGAATTTATATCTTTGATCTGATAAATTTTCTTCTTTAGTGCAAATCAACCTGAGAACCACCCCGAACTTTTTGCACTGTTTAACAAACTCCTCATCAAATTCCTCACTAAAATAAGAAATATTATCTATATTGTCTTGGCTAAGAATGTTTTCGCTAACAGGTTTTTTGGTCAATATGGAAATTTTGTTTTTTTGAAATAAATGTAGAGCATTGTCCTCGTTATGCAGTAGGTCAAACCTTATTACAATTTTTTTGTTTTCAAACCCATATTTTTCATCAGGGATGATGTGGTACAAATTTTCCTTATACTTCTCTCCAATGTGGATGGTTTCTCTATTAGATTTCTTTTCGCCTAATTTTTTTAGAATCGCATTAGCTATTTCTTCAGGCTTGATGAAATTTATTGTCTTTGGAGATTCCTTGGCAGAAAACGATGGTTTATTCCCACCTCTATCAGATTCTATAATAGTGTAGTTTTCTTTTGTGTTCCATATTGGACCACATGTTGACGCATAAACGTGTGAGTAAATTGCTACTATAGGTTTGTCTAAACTAGATGCTATATGAACAGGAAGGCTATCGATACCAACGTGCATTATAGAATTTTTGATTATATATGCCGACTGTTTGATACTTGAAGTCGGGATGAATTTATCTACCGTTTTGATTTTGGGTTCTTTCCCAGAGCCTATCTGTAAAAATTTAATCTCAGGAAAAACTTTTTTAACAATTATAATGACCTCTTCCCAGTAATCGTATGACTTGGCTGGTACTTTTTTATCGTTATGTATCGTTATGTAATCCTCTTCTAAAACTGGGTAAAAGTGAGGTTCGAAAATGGGTTCTCCAATTCTTACTCCAAGGTCTTTCGCATAAACTTCTGATAAATGACTCATCTTAATTTAAATTGATTTTTATCCTTCCCGTTATGATGATAACTATAAGTTTTTTGAGTCATACAATGAGGAAGAAATGCTATATCGAATAGACCTTTATGGCCACCAATACCCTCTAAAGTAAAAATACTCTCAAATGATTCTGAATACGGTATAACCTTATGAACAAACGGATTGTCATTAATTAAATCATAGAATTCAGGCTGTGTTACAAAAAATATTTTTTTATCTGGATAAAGGGACTGAAGATTCTCCATTAAGGAATTTGCTATCAAAACGTCCCCCGCTGATCTAGGCAGGACAACAGCGATTCTTTCTTCCAAAGGTACGTCTTTAAGGAAATCTTCTATTTTAATTTTTTTTGCTTCAGATTCTTTTTTAGTTTCCTCTGGTTTCTCATTTCTTTTTTCGACATTTTTTATGAAATGCTTCAGTTGAGAAACAGTATTTTGTACGGAAAATTTTTCTTTTACATACTCTATCCCAGTTTTAATGAGTTTAGATTTCGAGGACTCACTCATGTTGTAAACCTCTTCTAATCTTTCGCAGATGCTATCTGGGCATGTTGTAGCTTTTATAAATTGAGTACTTGGTTCTCTATACTCGTTCCAAGCTAAGGGTAAACCTCCTTGGTGTTCATAGGCTGAATCTGTACCACAAGAATAGTCTGTTACTAATGTTATTAGTCCTGCAGCCTTCGCTTCTTGAATAGGTAATTCTTGTCCTCCACTTGTGAATGGGTGACAGTAAACATTCATTAGATTATAGATCTCGTTTAGTTCTTTTTCTCCTACTCCCTTACCGCTATTTTTTGTTTTTACGCATTTCTTCCCGCCACAACTAGAGCAATCTTTATCTTCGCCAGAATATGGCTGTACAAAATAATCATCACACTTGTGACAAACGTAAGTGGCTAATACTTCTCCGTTATCGAGACCTTTTTCCTTCAAGTACCTTGGAATATCCCATCCCATTGATTTCTCTCCCCAATCGGTATGAAGTAGTAATTTTGTTGAGACTTCTGGATTTTTTTCTTTAAATTTTTTAAACCCTTCAAGAAGATTCGGGACAGATTTCCTCAATTGATTTTTAAATACATAACCAATAACGAAATCACTATCAACAGCATGCAGGTTTCTAAGTTCATTTCTATTATCTAAGGGTTGAAAATGGCTGTAATCAACTGCTCCATGAACAGTCGCAACGGTTTTGTGACCAAGATCCTTCATGGCTTCTTCTGCAAAAGATGCCCAGACTAACATTTGATCACATTTCGGCTCTACCTCAAGAGCATGGTCTAAAATGGGCAAACTATCAAGAGTCGTCCAAATTATAGTTTTTACTTCACTCCACCAAGCTTTATTTTCGTATTCCTTGAAAGCCCAAATATCTTCAATCCCTAAGAAAACATCTGGCTTACATTTTTCTACAATTGAATCTATATTATAAAAACCGTATTGAGCCGCTCTTTTCTTTGAAGGATTTTTCTCGACAGCTTTTAGTATCTTTTGATCTGAAGGATAAGTGCCATATGATTCCCAAGGAGTGCATATGTCACGACCATATGGCACTCCATTCGCAGCTTCAATTACCTCAATGTCAGGATCTTTGTGTAGAGCGAGAAGAATATTTTTCATATTCTTCCCGAATCCAGTTACCATCCGACAGTAATTAGACTGTACTAAAACTTTTATTTTAGAATGGGACATCGTCATCTTCCTCTTCTACCAGAGAGGGTTTCGGGGCTGGCTTTTGGTAAGAGTTGTTTGAGGTTTTTTTATAGGCTTCTGCTTGAGCGGTAAAACTCTCTTTAATATAGTATTCTAGCAATATGGATAACGCTTCTGCCTCTCCTGCTTCCATAGGTAGCTTGAAGTATTGGGAAGAGTCTTTCGTAATGGTAAAACCCCATGCTGGAGTTTTGTAATTAGTTTCCGTCCATTCCCCTTGAACATTCTTATTTTTAATTGTCCTGTTTTTATCCCAAGGGGTTAGTTTGATAACTGTTGTTTTTTCTTGAGTTTTGTGGAATCCTACGAATGGAATACGGGTTTTGAAGGAAGAGATGAATTCTCCCGCTTCAACTTCAGTCAACTTAATGGTCGTTGATTTATCTGGGTTTTTCGCGTTTTGCTTAAAAGAGCCAGTTTTTTTCTGATCATCCCAGCTGTATTGCTGAATCATTGATACAAAAAGTACTGGCTTGCCACTATTGTCTTTAGTTGCATCAAAGGTGAATGCAGACCCTGTATTTTTAGCATTTGGCTTATAAAGTGTAAATTTCATAGAAAAAGTGTAATGTTCTTTAGATAATCTATTGTAGTATGGCGTTTACTAAAATTCAACCACAACAAGTGCAACTAGCTACTTTTTTGAGTCCTAGTGGAGATCTTACATTTACAGATAATGTAACTGGGGTAAGCGCAAACCTTAGTAGAAGCTTGGCTGGTAATTTTGATTTCACCGATTCGCTAACCATATCTTCAAGCGAAGTTATAACATCAGCCCCTTCAAATAATACTTCATCTTCAAGTATTGCATTAGGGGGAATTAGTAATGTAGTATCTGGATCGAATAATGTGCTCGTTAATGGTACAGCTAATACTCAATTCTCAGGCAACTATAACGTTCTGGTTAATGGAACCTTGAATGATTTTGGTGCGAGTGGTCAAAACAACACAATTCTTGCTGGTAGGCAGTGCTCTTTTGATGATAAGGTAACAGGAGCTGTAATTTTAGCAGATCACGAAACAACCTTAGCTAATAACGTTAATCATTCTCTTACTGTAGGTTTCTCAAGTGGAGTCACCTTTAGGGCTGGAGATGTAGAATTTGACTCACACTTAAAAGTTAACGCTAATCATTCGGGAATACTAAGTGGTAATGTCCATGTAGGAGGTACAGCCTACTTTAGCCAAAGTGTTACTGTTGATGGCCCCATGATAGTAACAGATAATTTAGAGTTGGATGATGGAGGGGATGCTGCCTCCCAACTCTGGGTGGATGAAAGGGTTGGATTTTCATTAACTGAGTCTGTAGACAATACTTTAACGACTACGCTTGAAGGTGGTGATTATTCGGCTATAAATGCTACCAATCTAGAAAATGTTTTGACTGGGACTGCAGTTGGATCAGACATGGTTACAGGACATATATTAACTGGGACTAGCGTTGCTTATTTCGTAGTCCAAGGGGCTAATTTTACTGGGGCTATACCTTTCCCAGATGATTCATATAGAGCTGTTTAATCGAGATCTACCCTTATCTTGGAAGTTTCGATAGTCTTCTTTTTATCCGAAAGGTGTTTTTTGCCCACACTTTTTTCGTAGTCTTTGAAAGCCTTTCTTTTAATTGGGTCTTCTCCTCCATTAGCTTCCGCTCTTTTAGCTGACAGTTCTGCTGAGTAGTCTAATGCGTCTCCTACCGTCCCCTTCATTTTGCCAGTTTTCTCAACAAACCGATTATGATCCCATGCATCGTCCTTCGTATCAATTGACGCATGTGGGACTGTAAAAACTCTTTTCCATTCTAAACCAAATTCATCAATATAAATATGCTCTTCATTCATTGTTTGAATGACTTCTTTATACTCTTCTGTATCTGGATTTTTGTAAATATAAATAGCCATATTAGTAAATCTTTTCTAAAATCTTTTCTATTGTTTTTTTGTAAGTAAATTCCTCTTGAAGCTTCAGACCTTCTTCATTCTCAGATTTAGCGACTTGTACTGCTTGGTCCATAGCTGCAGATATATCTACCCCATTTAACCTATAGTATTCTCCTTGATTGAATTGGCCACCTTCCTTGAAAAATAAATTATCATAACATGGTTGTTTACCTGTAGGATCAACCAGAATAGAATTTTCATTATTAGCCCAATCTTTATGGGAAGTGCAATTACTGACTATAGACCATTTACCCAAGGCTGTAGCATTAAAGGCTGGTAAGTTCCACCCTTCTCCATTGGAAAGTCCAGATAGATCGATATCTATAGAATTTAAAACTTCGTTTACTTCGCTATTGGTTTTTAACCTTGGTAGAACATTAACATTGGAATATTTTTGATTATTCAACGCTATAATCATTTGTTGGTCCATTTGTTCTTTTTTAAAGAATGGGTTATTGACTAAGCAGCTCAATTGGTATCTAGGGTTATTACCAAACTTCTTGCACCACAACTGTATTAAGGCTTGAGTATTTTTTCTGCGTTCCATCTTGCCAATTATGCCAAAATGAATAATATCTTTTCCTAAATATTCTTTATTTGTTCTATGGAAATCTGGGTCAAACCCAAGTGGTACATATGATACATTATCGCAACCCTTCTCCTTGAATATTTCTGCGGCTTCTGAACATGAGAAGAAGACATGGTTTTGAGCCTTTACTATGCTAATTTCTTCTTCTGTAGGAGAACTCACCTCGTAGAAAGAATATAAAAATTGTTTATCTCCAATCTTCTTTTCAGATCCATTAAGATGCCAGACCTTTAATGTTGGGGTAGATCTTTCTAATTTTTTTAAGGAATTCATTGATGATTCTTTAATATATTCAAATGTTTCTTCAGGAAGTTTGTCAAAAGCTGAAAAGTCAGATTGACCTACTGGGAAAATATTTAATTCAATATCTTTATCCATCAGCTCTCTGACGAAATTTAAAGAAACATTCCCTAAGCTTAGGGAATTGAATGGTGCATCTAAATTTAGTTTATGCATTTTGTTTAACGTGTTTTTGAAATTCTAATAAAGTTCTGTCGTGTATATTTATGCAGCCTTGAGCAGATAACCCAATTTGATCACCTATTTTCTTCCAAGTGTTTAATTTACCCCTTTCTCCCCCGAAATAGCGTTCTTTAAAAATAGTTTTAACTCTATCGTCATGATGGTTATTAATCAAAGACATTATTTTAGTAAAGCTTTCATTAATCTCGCACTTGTCGTTTGGATGCATTTCGCTAGACTGTTCTGAGTAATCAATAGATTCAAAAGATAAAGTCCTATAATTTTTTTTGCTCGCTGTTTTTTTACTTAGGCAAAGATATTTTGCTTTATTACCAACATGAGTAGAAAACTTAGCTTTGCTTTCATCATATTCTAAGGCTGCTTTGTAAATGACATAATCTTTTTCATTCATTAAGTCATAAATTTCATTAATCGATAATGACTTAGATGCGTATCTTTTTACCATATCGGCATAAATACCAGAGTGTCTATCGATCAAAAGACTCAAAGCTTCTTCATTATCTTCTTCTTTGACGAGACTCGTCAAATGTGGGTCTGATGCTTCGAAAAAATCCATACTGTTTGGTAAAACCTATAATCGATAAACATTGGGGTTTTGTCAAGTTATTTTTTTTCTTGACAAGTCGTTTTTTATTCCGATTATTACGTATCGGTATCGTTCTAAGGATACGTATCCTACCGTTGTAGTTAGGATACGTATCCTACCAGTGCTGTAAGGATACGTATTTTATTAATACTCTCTACGTTCGTATTAATAAAATGGCTTCGCCAATTTTTTTATTCAAATTTTCGTTGACCTAAACGCCAAGATGGATACCATCTGTGTAACTTATTAAGACATGATTTTTGAAGAGCAAGTATCACGCAAGCCAGACCATTATTCTTGGGCTGGGGATTTTATCGAGGCAATGCATAACGGATTTTGGACCGACAAAGAATTTAGTTTCGCTTCTGATATACAGGACTTCAACGTGTCCCTTGATGATCAGGAGAGAGAAATTATTGTGCGTACCCTATCCGCTATAGGGCAGATAGAAGTCGCTGTTAAAAAGTTCTGGAGTAAATTAGGTGACAATTTGCCGCACCCCTCTCTCAGCGATTTGGGGTTTGTTATGGCTAACGTAGAGGTTATTCACAATAATGCTTATGAAAGACTCCTTGAAGTGCTTGGTTTAGAGGAGGTTTTTGAGCAGAATCTAAAGCTAGATTTTATTGAGGGCCGAGTAAACTATTTGCGTAAATATACTCACAAGTTTTATAAGAACAATAAAAAACAATATGTTTATGCTTTAATCCTATTCACCCTTTTTGTAGAGAACGTGTCGTTGTTTTCTCAATTTTACGTCATAAACTGGTTTGCTCGCAATAAGAACGTCTTAAAGGATACAGATCAGCAAGTAAAGTACACTAGGAACGAGGAAAATCTACACGCCCTTATTGGGATGAAGCTTATCAATACCATCCGTGAAGAACACCCAGAATTTTTTGATGAAGAGCTTGAGGAGAGGATAGCTCAAGAGGCTGTTTGTGCTTTTGAGGCTGAAAGTCAGATTGTTGACTGGATGATTAACGGAATTCGTCAAAAAGGATTGAATGCTATCGTTTTGAAGGAATTCATTAAAAATAGAATTAATGAGTCTATGCAACAAATTGGGTTCAAAGAGCCTTTTGAAGTTGACAAAAATCTGCTAAAAGATACTATCTGGTTTGAAGAGGAGTTACTTGGCAATAATGCCACTGACTTCTTTTATTCTAGACCCGTGGAATATTCAAAAAATTCCCAGACTTACAATGCAGACGACTTGTTCTAAATGACAAAAAATTATTGGCTTAATGAGGACTCAAGGATTTTTCTTGAGAGAGGTTACCTAAAGGGAGAGACCCCAGAAGAAAGAATAGAAGATATCGCTAAAACAGCCCAACGCTATTTGGGCATTAATGGATTTGCTGATAAGTTTATTTCTTATATGGAGCAGGGGTTTTATTCTCTAGCCTCTCCTGTTTGGTCTAATTTTGGTAGGGAAAGAGGATTACCTATTTCTTGCAATGGTGTTTATGTTCCAGACCGTATGGATGGGATTTTAGCCAAGCAAGGAGAAGTGGGCATGCAAACCAAGCATGGTTCTGGTACTTCGGCTTATTTTGGAGATCTTAGGGAGCGTGGATCAAAAATAAATTCTGGCGGGGAATCATCAGGAGCGGTCCATTTTATGGAATTGTTCGATAAAGTAGCAGCCGTAGTGTCCCAAGGAAACGTTCGTAGAGGATCTTTCGCTGCTTACCTTCCAATAGAGCATCCTGACATTAAGGAATTTCTTAGGATACGGAGTGAAGGTAATGCGATTCAAGAAATGTCTTTTGGGATTACCGTAGGAGATGATTGGATGAAATCCATGATTAATGGAGACCCTCAAAAGCGTCAGATTTGGGCTTCAGTGATTAAAAAGAGGTTTGAGACAGGTTATCCCTATTTGTTTTTCAAGGACACTGCTAATAATCAAGCCCCAGACTGCTACAAGGAAAATGCAATGGAGATCTTCGCTTCGAACCTTTGTAATGAGATTAGTTTGCCGTCTACAGAAGATGAGTCTTTTGTTTGTTGTTTATCTTCATTGAATTTGGTACAGTGGGATGCAATAGTAAAGACGGATGCTATCGAGACTCTAACGATGTTTCTTGATGCAGTTATGGAAGAGT
>Ga0222717_10000632_pt1 | contig 30062 bp, 30 predicted proteins | sample C33_18DmetaG_FD_165053 | JGI IMG/M metagenome (GOLD analysis project Ga0222717, IMG submission 165053) | Estuarine water microbial communities from San Francisco Bay, California, United States - C33_18D | ecosystem: Environmental > Aquatic > Marine > Unclassified | place: USA: California... | reverse complement strand
AATAAAGGTTAAAAGTAGCCATCATCAAAGTATTAACAAGCTAGGAAAAGATATATATATAACCGCAAAATCAAGCGATGGAATAGTAGAGGCAGTTGAAATAAAAGGGAAAAATAATTTTATAGGCGTACAGTGGCACCCAGAAATAATGCCAAAAAGCAAACAAATGGACAAGTTGTTCATCTGGTTAACAAGCTAATATTAGGATTTAGAAGAACCGATTTTTTTAAAATATTTCTAGATAGCAGAGCCGTCTCTACGTTCGTCAGCAGCAGCCCCATCAACGCCACAACCGTTTACCCCGCCGAAATATGAATTTTTATCTTTCCAAAAATTTTTTTTAATAGTAGAGAAGGTCGGATAGGCTACTCCGGGTTCGCAGTGAAGAACATCTCCTTCAAGATGAATACGTGGTTTTGATATTGAGTCTTTCAACGACATTTTTTTGTTAATCAAATTAGTAATAACAGATAAAATTGCAGAAATTATTCGACTACTACCAGCAGACCCCAAAGCAATTGAACGATTGTTGTTATCAATCATGATAGTGGGGCATATGTTACTTGGTATTCTTTGCTTGTGTTTCCAATTATGAAAACCGCGTACATTCAAGTGTTTTTCTCCTAGCATATTATTTGGCATAATACCAGTACCCGGAATTAAACACCCAGCACCAACACCGTTTGTAGTTGTAACAGACGCCACATTATTATTTGCATCTTTGATACTTAAGTGAGTAGTGGAGCCAAGCCTGTCTTCTACTTCGACTTTCTGGGTAACATATAAGGCATCCTCAAAATCTAAGTATGAGATCCCGTTAAGATGTTTTAGATTTTTTAATCCAGCTTGAATCATTTTCCCTCCCGTAGAGGGAGGGGGGTTTAAAAAAACATCATAATTATGATATTTTTGATGTATGGGCTTTCTTATAACAGGCTTATAGTTTTGTAAATCATCAAGTCCTATAATACCACCCGATTTTAGAAATTCAAAAAAAATTGGACACACCTCATTTTTATAAAATATTTCTGCATCTTCATAATAAAACTGTTCTAGAAAAGAAGAAAGATCGCTATTTATAAAAAGGTCACCAGCTTTTAACAGAGAGTCGTTTTTAGTAAATAAAGACTTTAGAGACTTAGAGTTGTTAATAACAGGCATCAGAACTTCAGATATATATGCCTGGTTTTCTGAAATAATACTTCCTTTTTTAGCTAAATTAACAGCCTGTTCTATTAAAAAACTAAAAGGTAAAGAGGCATATTCTTGGTGTACTGCAATTAAGCCGGGGATGGTACCAGGAATACCTACAGACCCTACCCCTATACTGAACGCCTGTTTAGTATCTCCAAAATCAGCATCTATTGTTTTAAAATCTTTAACAGTGCTAGGGTTAGTGGCGGGAGTGTCGACAAAAAAGTCAATTATTTTAGGTGCACAACCATTTTTTTGAACCATCATCGCCCCCCCGCTAGCTACACCAGTAAATATATATTCACATGCCATCGACGCAAAAACGCCAGCAATCGCAGCATCGAAAGCATTGCCACCCTCTTGTAAAACATTATATGCGGCAACAACGGTATCCTTATGCCCACCAGCGACGTGAAATTTGTTTATCATTTTTTGTCTTTACCTTTATCAAAACGGGTTATAACATTAGCTTTACTACTAAGCAAATTTATGTCCATATTTCAAATATTAACATCTTCAATTGGAAGAAAAATTCTAATGGCAATAACAGGATTATTGCTATCCTTCTTTATGGCATTTCATCTTTTTGGAAATCTATTTTTGTTTGTAAGCGAAGACGCCTTTAACGCATATGTTGAAAAACTAAAATATTTAGGATTTTTAATAAGAATTGCAGAATTCTTTTTACTTACTTTTGTATTAAGCCACGCTTATAGCGGTATATTATTGTGGTCAAAGAACAGAAAGGCTAAAAAAAATCTACAATCATACAGCAAAGAAAACACCCCGGCACCAGCTAGATATGCTGCGCTAACCGGAAGTTTTATTTTTATATTTTTAGCTACACACTGGGCTACATTTTGGTATAAGTTTAATTTTGATACTAACAACCAATCTTATTACGATATCGTCATTGGTAATGAGGTGGGATTTGGAAATCCTTTCTTCGCAATTTTTTATATTACAGCCATTGCGATGTTGGGCTATCACTTAAAACACGGCTTTTCATCTGCGGGCCAAACGCTTGGCATTGTTGGTACAAAATATGAAAAACTATATAACAATCTATCAACTATATTTTGGTTTTGGATTCCCCTTGGCTTTATTTCAATTCCTCTGTGGTTTGGTTTTATAATAAGGTTTATATAAACATGAAGGACTTTACACTTAATTCAAATGCTCCAAAAGGAGACCTCCACACCAAGTGGGAAGATTACAAAAAAACACTCAGCGGGCTATCGCCAGAAGAAGCAAATAAATATAAGATTATTATAGTTGGCACGGGACTAGCAGGAGCGTCGGCAGCAGCGACATTGGCAGAAAAAGGATTTAATATTCATGCATTTTCATATCATGAATCCCCGCGTAGAGCACACAGCATAGCAGCACAGGGCGGTATTAATGCAGCAAAAAATTATAAAAAAGACGGTGACAGCGTAATGAGACTTTTTTACGACACTATTAAAGGTGGAGATTTTAGATCAAGAGAAGACAACGTTTATCGTTTGGCAGAGCTTAGTGTTAATATTATAGATCAGTGCGTTGCTCAGGGGGTACCATTTGCTAGAGAGTATGGAGGGTTATTAGACAATAGATCGTTCGGCGGGGTTCAAGTTTCGCGAACCTTTTATGCGAGAGGGCAAACAGGTCAACAGCTTTTACTAGGAGCATACTCAGCTTTAAGTAGACAAACAAATAAAGGTAAGGTAACATTTTACCCAAGACACGATATGTTAGATATTGTTAAAATTGATGGCAAAGCCAAAGGTATAGTTACTCGAAACCTTCTTAGCGGCAAGGTGGAGGCGCATTCAGCAGATGTTGTAATTTTAGCCACAGGCGGATATTCAAACGTTTATTATCTTTCCACAAATGCAATGGCAAGCAATATAACGGCAAATTGGAGGGCCCATAAAAAAGGAGCTCTTTTTGCGAATCCTAGCTTTACTCAAATTCATCCTACTTGTATCCCAGTAAAAAACGAGTTTCAATCTAAGTTAACGTTAATGAGTGAAAGTTTGAGAAACGATGGAAGGGTTTGGGTTCCAAAGAAGAAAAACGACCAAAGAAAGGCAATAGAAATACCTGAAGAAGAAAGAGATTATTATTTAGAACGAATTTATCCAGCTTTTGGTAACCTGGTTCCCCGAGATGTAGCTAGCAGAAGAGCTAAAGAGGTTTGTGACAATGGCCAAGGTGTTGGAAATACGGGAGTGGCAGTATATTTAGACTTTAAAAGAGCAATCGAAGAAAAAGGAGAACAGTACATTAAAGAGAAATACGGCAATCTCTTTGATATGTATCAAAACATTACAGACGAAAACCCATATAAAACCCCAATGAAAATATATCCAGCAGTCCATTATACCATGGGAGGGTTGTGGGTAGACTATAATCTAATGACAACAATTCCAGGACTATTTTCAATTGGCGAAAGCAACTTTTCGGATCACGGGGCCAATAGGCTTGGAGCAAGCGCATTAATGCAAGGACTAGCAGATGGATATTTCGTTGCACCACATACAGTTATGAATTATTTAGCCAATGAAGCGCCCGCTGAATCAAACAGTACAGACAAGAAAGAATTTATTGCGGCTGTTAAAGAAACAAAAGAAGACATCAAAAAAATTATGTCTGTTAAGGGAAGTATGGTTGTAGATGAGGTCCATAGAGAGTTAGGTAAAATTGTTTGGGATAAGGTTGGAATGGCTAGAAATAAAGAAGGATTAATAAGCGCAATAACAAATATACCAAAAATTAAAAAAGATTTCTGGAACAATGTTTCTATTCCTGGTACCGACAAAGATATGAACCAAGAACTAGAAAAAGCTCTAAGGCTTAAAGATTTTATAGAGCTTGCTGAGTTAATGGCCCACGATGCATTAGATAGAAACGAATCATGTGGAGCACATTTTAGAGAAGAATACCAAACCAAAGAAAATGAAGCAGAGCGTAATGATATAGAATATAAATATGTAGCTGCTTGGGAATATAACGCGAGTGGAAAGCCAAAGCTTTATAAAGAAGATTTAAAATACAAGAACGTAAAACTAAAAACGCGAAGCTATAAATGAATATAAATTTAAAAATATGGAGACAAGCTTCAGGCAAAAAAGAAGGAAAGCTCCATGATTACAGACTAGAGAATGTTGATCCTAACATTTCTTTCTTAGAGATGCTTGACATTTTAAATAATAAATTAACCAAAGAAAAAAAAGACCCAGTGGCCTTTGACCACGATTGCAGAGAGGGAATATGTGGTTCATGTGGTTTTATGATTAACGGTAGACCGCACGGCCCTCAAAAGGCAACCACTGTGTGTCAGTTACATATGAGATCTTTTAAAGACGAAGATGATATTTTGCTAGAGCCATTTCGAGCACACTCATTTGGGGTAATTAAAGACCTATCTGTAGATAGACAAGCTTTTGATCGTATAATTTCATCGGCTGGGTATGTATCGGTAGATACTGGGGACACCAAAGAAGCAAACCAAATTAATGTTGATAAGAAAAACGCCGATGAGGCGTTCCTATCTGCAGCTTGTATAGGGTGTGGCGCTTGTGTGGCTGCATGCAAAAATTCTTCAGCCATGTTATTTACTTCTGCTAAAATTTCACACCTGGCTTTATTGCCACAAGGGGAGAGGGAGCGAGCAGAAAGAGTTAATAAAATGGTTGCTACAATGGACGCCGAAGGGTTTGGTTCATGTACTAATACTGGTGCATGTTCTGCTGAATGTCCAAAGGAAATAGGCCAAATAAACATTGCAAGATTGAATCAAGAATATATATCAAGCACCCTTTCTGGGTTTTTAAAGAAAAAAAATGATTCGCTCTAAAGATATCAATATAGGTATCTTAGTAAGAATGAGCCCACGTAGAAATACTAATATATAACCTTAAAGTTTTTTTCGGGGTTAGTTTTGAAGAGTAAAGTTAATTGGAATCGTAATCCAAACACCAACTTTAGTTTCTCGTTGTTTTGCAGGTCTAAATCTTGTTTTTCTCAGAGCTTCAACAGCGGATTCATTTAAACCTGTGTTTGGTATTCCTTTAAGAATAATGGTTTCTGTTACTTTACCTTTTTTGTCAATAAAGCATTGAACAAGAACTTGACCTTCTATGCCTGCTTCCTGTGCAATATCTGGGTACTTAGGTCTAATAGGCATCAAAGGTACCGGAGCTTTATCATAAGGGATAAATTTTACTTGAGGACCTGATGGAGGAGGAGGTGGTGCGTCCCATGCATCAAAGTTATCTAAGTCTGTTTCCTCAATAGTTAAATCGTCTGCCAGGTCATCGTCTTCTGATTCCACCGGAATTGAAGGTCTCGCCGGAGGTGGAGGAGTTTCAAATTGTTGCGTTTCTGGAATTTCAATATTTTCAATAATAATTTGACCTTCTGTTTCAATCTCAATATCGTTTTCGAATCTTTGAAGGCTATAGAAACTCAATAACGTAAGTATACAGCCAAACAATGCACCAATTCTTAGCACCGTGGAATATTTCTGTTTTAATGTTTGTTCCGATAATTTAGCGCGAGATAATAAAAAATCAACCAGCTTAGAAAACGGATTAATTTTTGAAAGCACCTTTTTTATTGTTTCAAAATCCATTTAGTTCGGCACCTTAACCTTCGTTGAATAATTTAATTTTAAAGCGTCGGCTTTTCTTAGTTCATTGTGAACGCCAGAAATAATTTCCATACGGGCAGCCTGATCTGCTTTAAGTGAAACAGTTAATTGAGGATCTGCCGCTCTTTTTTCATACATAACGTGTCTAACATCGTCATTATTGAATAGCTTGTCTTCAATTGATATAAGACCGTCTTTTGATACCCATATGTCCGAGGTGTGTCTTTTTGATTCTAGCTTTTCAATTCGTTCAGCTTTAGGAAGAGATACTGGTAGTCCAGAGAACTCTCTTAAAACCGTAGTGACCATAAAAAATATTAAAAGCATGAAGATAATATCAGGCATTGAGGAGGTTGATATTTTTGATTCTACACCAGATTTTCTTCTAAACTTCATTCTGACTCCGCTATTGAAATACGTGTTGCTTTTGCTAATTTGAGCTGATCGAGCACCTCTATATATACGTCATACTGTGCTTTTTCATGAGCTTTAACTGAAATAATTAATTTGTCATTAGCCCTTAATTCATCTTGGACTTTTCTGCTTAGATTTTTCAGTTCAACAGGCTCTCCGCCTAAAAGGACAGCACCAGAGGAGCTAATTAAACAGTTCAAAATATTTTTTTTGTTAATCTCAAGCTCTTGACCTTCTGCTGGCAAAATAATACCTAAACCCTTATCCATATCAATGGTAGTAGTCACCAGGAAGAAGACTAACAATAAAAATGCAATGTCTGCCATTCCACCTTCAGGGATAGCGCCAGTTCTAGCTTTTCTCTCTCTTATAGCCATTTAAATTATTTAGCGTCTCTTAAGAGATCGGTTAGTTCAATTGATCTTTCTTCCATATCTAAAACCATACCATCAATCATTGATGAGAAGAAGTTTTGAGCTATTTGAATAATCATTGCAACAATTAAACCAAACGCAGTTGTTAATAAGGCTTGTGAAATCCCTACAGCAACAACGGCCGGTGAAATATCATTTGCTGCAGCAATAGCATCAAATGCAAAAATCATACCAGCAACAGTTCCCGTAAAGCCCATCATCGGTGCGATTGCGATAATTGCAGTTAACCAACCCATGTTCTTTTCAAGAAAGGCCATTTCAAGCGACCCGGCGTTTTCAATAGCTTTTTCTATTCTTTCACTACCTTTTCCAACTCTAGATAAACCAGCTTCACAGATATTTGAAACAGGCCCATCATGCTCTGAACAAACTGATAAAGCCTTCTTGGCATCGCCAGACTTTAATGATTTTTTAAGTGCATCCATAAATCCTTCTGAGTCAACTTGTGACTGATTAAGTGAATAAGCACGCTCTCCTACTAAACCTAAACCTGCTAATAAAAGAAGTAAAATTGGCCACATGAACGGGCCACCTTCTAAAAATAATTCTACCATTTAAATCCTCCTAATGTGTTAAATGTTCAAAAACTTAGCTTATAACATGAGCAATGTCAAATATTTATAATCGACATAAAATAGCATCTTCAATTTCATTATCTAGACTATAATCAAGAACAATGGCATAAATTGGAACACCTATTTTTTTTTCAAAAGACACCAACTTCACAAAGTCTTTTTCTGTGCAAATAATAGAAGATATTTTATTTTTTTTAACCTCTGAAACGATATTTTTAATAGACCTGTCGTCAAATTTAAAGTGGTCAGGATAACATAGAGATTTCTTGGTTTTAATATTTAATGAACTCAAGCTACGCTCGAAGCTTTTTGGTTTCCCTATTGCGCATATTGACATTATGTTTTTTGATTTAGAAAAAGCGTTAATATTTATTTTAGGTGCATTTTTAGAGCCAATCAAATTATCTTGAAATTTTGTTTTCAGAGGAAGGCTTCCCTTAAGAATGTCCACATTATTGTATAAATTTATTTTAGTTGTAATTATTATATCTGCTCTACGCAGGCTTGAAAACGGCTCTCTTAACAACCCCCACGGAAAAATATACTGATTTTTTATTTTTAATTCATCGGGGCTTACTAGAACAATATCTATATCTCTAATCAGTTTACGATGTTGAAAGGCGTCATCCAAAATGACTATGTTACATCCGAGGTCTGATAATGCCTTAGCTCCCCCAGCTTTATTTCTTGATATGTATATAGGGATTGATGATTTCAGGTTGTTTTTTAAAACAACAACTTCATCTCCACACTCCTCCCAGGGCTGACCATTATACAAAAAACTACTCGAAGGGTTTTTCCTTCCATATCCCCTAGTTACAATTCCGACAGAAAACCCTTTTGTTGATAAAAAATTTGATAAAGATATTGTAAAAGGGGTTTTTCCGGTTCCGCCAAGCGAAATATTACCAATACTTAAAACAGTAGCATCTACTTTGGTGGGTTTAGCAATACCGCTATCGAACAAAAAATTTTTAATTTTAATAAAAAGTAAATGCAGCGGTAATATAAATAGAATTGCTTTTAGTAAATTATTCATCAGAGGAAGCCTTACTATCAATGCTTATCAATTGGTCTTTTAAAAAACTTAAACACTCATCAACTGATTGATCTTTATTAAAGTATATAGGAGCCCCAATTACCATTTTAGTTTTACTAAAAGGTTTACTTACATAAAATGTATGCCAATTTTTAAATTTCCAACTCCTCGATACATGTCCTATTACTGGTATAATAGGGGCGCCGCTTTCTCTTGCTAGTTTTACAGCGCCTGGCTTTGGTATGTGTTCGGGTCCGGTTGGGCCATCCGGTGTAATAATCAGTTGAGTTGAGGGATTTTTTAAAAGTGAAACCATATTTCTATAGGCCCTTACACCTCCCTTACCGCTAGAACCTCGTACAAATTTAAAACCCATTTTTTCACCTACATCAACAATGATGCTACCATCATTGCTTTTGCTGGCCAACCCAATGTAGTTTTTATTTGAAAAATATTTTAAAACTGACAAAAGCTTTCCATGCCAAGTTACTAATATGAAAGAGCGATTTTTATTGATTAGCGCATTGATATTTTCTTCTCCTAAAACTTTTTGTTTGTTAAAACCATACAAAAAATTAATAGCAGAGGTTAGAATAAATATTTTAATTTGATATAACATGATTTATTGTAAAACTTGAGCAGCGGCTTCAAGGTACGGGTTAGTTTTAGATCTCAAAGAGTTAGTAAGTATGCGATATTCTTTCTTAATAGTTTCATTGCCCTTTTTTGAAAGCAAAAATTTCAATTCCTTTAAAATATTTTCCGGCGTCATTTTTTGTTGTAATAGTTCATTTACAATTTTTTTATTACTGATAATATTAACCAAAGAAAGATGTTCAACAGAAGACATTCTTTGGGCTAAAAACCAAGTTATTGCAGACAGTTGGTAGCAAACAACCATTGGACATCCAAGTATCGCAGTTTCAAGAGTTGCAGTACCAGAACAAACAACAGCGGCGTCTGCTATGGACAATATTTCGTAGTGATCTTCTTTAGTTGAAATTACTTTTTTAGGCAGCTTATCAATTTTGATGTTTGGAGCTTTTAGTAAAACAGGAACAATACTGAAGCCCTTCTGATTGTTAATGAGAGATATAGTCTTTAAAAAAATAGGCCAATGTTTTTGAATTTCAGAGTCTCTGCTTCCGGGCATTAGTGCTACAATTTTGTCACCTTTAGAAATTTTATATTTTTTGCGGATAAACTCTTTTTCTACTTGAATTTTCTGTAACTCAATTAAAGGATTTCCAACGAATGATACATCAATATTTCTCTTTTTAAACCAATTTTTTTCTAAAGGAATAATACTGATACGTTTATCTGTAAATTTATTTAAAGTTTCTGCTCGTGAACTTTTCCACGCCCAAACCTGAGGAAGTATAAAGTAGATAACCTCAATTCCTAAACCAGAAATTTTTTTAGCTAGCCTTAAATTAAAACCAGGATAATCTATTAAGATAACCTTCTCCGGTTTCTCTGTTTTAATGTAATGTAATACCTTATTAAAAATTTTACTTATTCTGGGATAATGTTTAATTACTTCAATAATGCCTATTACGTTGAGGTTTTTAATATGATCAATCGGGACCAAACCTTGTTTTATCATTTTATCACCACCAACCCCACAAAATTTATAATCCGGGGTAGAGCCCCTTAAAGCCTTAATTAATTCTGCGCCATGAAGATCTCCCGAATCTTCTCCAGCTATAAGCATTATTTTTTTATGAGCCATTTTTTATGATTTTATTTTCAATATCTAAAGCAATTTCAAGCGCTTTCAAACCTTGTTTTCCATCAACAATTGGAGGCTTTCGGCTTCCTATACAGTTAATAAAATTGTTAATTTCCTCAAGAAGAGCATCTATTTTATCTGGGATAATTTTTTCATACAATAAATTCTTAGCACCAGAGGACGTATCAATTTTTTGTTGGATTGATTTAGATGAGAAAATATCTGTTTTCTTAAGACCGTACAGTTCAATTTGAGGTATCATTAAATCTGTAATAGAGTAAAGATCTTTTTCATAGGTCCTAATTTTTCTTACATAATTTTGAGCAATCCTACTAGATTTTAAATTTGCAACAACGCCATTTTTAAATTTTATATGAGCATGAGCAAGATCAACGGTTTCGCTCATCATTTTTGCACCACTCGCATGAATATCTTGTATGTCTGAATCTACCATCGAGACTATTAAATCAATATCATGGACCATCAAATCCAGAACTACCGGCACTTCTGTCCCTCTTACCTGAAATGGCGCCAATCTTTCTATTTCAATATAGTGCGGAGAAGAAACAACCTTTTTAAGCTTATTGATAGTGGGGTTAAATCTTTCAATATGCCCAACCTGGACAATGCGTTTTTTAACTTCCCCCAAAGCAATGATTTCTTGCGCTTCTACTATGGTAGATGTAATCGGTTTTTCTATAAAAATATCTTTATTTTCATTTAAACATTTTATAGCTATTTCATGATGAAATGTAGTTGGTGTTACAATGTGTACGGCATCTGCTTCTTGAATTAGTTCGTCAATACTTTCAAAGGATTTTACAGAAAATTTTTTTGCTACGGCTTTTGCATTTTCTGCGTCAGAATCAAAAAAACCAACAAAATATATATCAGAATGACTAGATAAATGATTTATATGATATTTACCTAAATGTCCAGCGCCTATAACACCAATTTTTAATTTTTTTTGTATCATTGTCCTTTAATGAAGTAAGCAATATCACCTTCTTGCATAATATAGTCTCTACCAACGTTTTTCACTAACCCCAATGTTTTTAATTCTTTGACATTATCCTGATGTTGCAGAGCGTCTTTATAAGTATATATTTCAGCTTTGATAAATTTTGTTGCGAAATCGGTATGAATTTCTGCGGCCGCATCAACAGCAGTATCGTTTTTCTTGATAGTCCAGCCACGGACTTCAATTTCTCCGCAAGTAAAAAAAGTTTGAAGGCCAAGAGTATTGTATGCTTCTTTAATTAACGTATTTAGCCCCGTTTCTTTTAAATTATAGTCTTCTAAAATTATTATTTTTTCATCTTCGTCAAAATCTGCCATCTCAGCTTCAAGCTTTCCATTAATAACAACAAAAGATGATTGATTATTTTTTGCCATTTCTCGCGCACTAGTTATTTCCGCAGATTCCATTGAGTGATCGTCAACATTTGCTACATAAATCATCGGCTTATCTGTTAGGAGAAACAAGTTTTTTATTACTTCATCTTCTTTTGAATCTCTTGAAAAAGACCTTGAAGGCAACCCTTCATTAAGGTGAGACAGTAAGCCAGTAAGAGCAGATTCTGCTATTTTACCTTCAGGTTTATTGGCATTAAGTAATTTTTGGTTCTTTTCTAAAGATCTTTCTACCGTTTTCATGTCAGCTAGTATTAATTCTGTATTTATAATTTCCATATCATCCAAAGGATCAAGACGATTTTCAACGTGCGTAATATTTTTATCTGAAAAAAAACGAACAACCTGTATTATAACTTTTACAGACCTTATTTGAGATAAGAACTGGTTACCAAGACCTTCACCTTGGTGAGCGTTCTTTACTAAACCTGCGATATCAATAAATTCAATGGTATTATAAATGGTTTTCTCAGGCTTAAATATTTTGGACAAATCATCTAGTCTTGAATCTGGAACTTCAACAATCCCGGTGTTGGGCTCTATGGTACAAAACGGATAATTTTCTGCTGCAATATTGTTTTTACTTAAAGCATTAAATAGGGTTGATTTCCCTACATTTGGTAATCCTACAAATCCACAATTCAACTTCATTGTGAGAATATAATACTTAATTGGGTTAGTATTTATTAAATTGCGTTTCTATGAGTAAACAATGGGTAATCATTTTAGGGTGTTCTACTGGACACGGAGCGGCAACAGCTTTAGAGCTAGCTAAATGCGGATATGGTATAATTGGCTTTCACTTTGATAGGGGTCCAATAAAAAAAGATGCCCAATTATTAAAAGAAAAAATTAAAAAATTAAATGGTGGGCGCGCACACTTTTGGAACGAGAATGCAGCAGATAAAGATATAATGGAAAAACATATTGATGAAATTTTATCAATAACAAAAGAACAACCAATTAAGCTATTAATGCATTCAATTGCTTTTGGGAGTACAACAAATTTTTTTCAACCCACCCCTGTTAGAAAACGACAAATGGATATGACACAACATGTTATGGCTCACTGTCTTATATATTGGACACAGCTTTTATTAGAAAATAATTTATTGTCAAAAGGTTCTAGAATTCTTGGCTTAACCAGTGAGGGTAGCTATAAAGCAATGGAAGGGTATGGGCCGGTAGGAGTTGCAAAGGCGTCCCTTGAGGCTGTTGTTAGACAAATAGGTTGGGAGTTGGGGTCCATGGGAATTACAGCGAATACTATCCAAGCAGGAATTACTCCAACTAGGGCGCTGACAAAGATTTCAGATAACTGGGAGGAATGGGTTGAAAAAACAATAGAAAGAAATCCAATGGGTAGAGTAACTACTCCCGAAGACGTAGCAGGATTAGTTAGTTTACTACTTTCTGATAAAGCAAATTTTATAAACTGCTCAACTATTTTTTGCGACGGTGGAGAACATCGCTCTTTATAAGTCTCAAGCCTTGTATTATTAATTTCCAACCATTCACAATCAATTGCATGCCGTTTGTGCCCTTAGTTACTTTTCTAGCCTTAGCATCTTGTAGTATTTTTTTAAACCCAGATATCATGATACGCCACCAACCCCCGAAATATGTAGCTGATCTAAGCCAAAAATTTTGATTAAGCTTGCCCAAATAAATTTTGGAGCTACTTTAAAAACATATTCAGTGCTATTATGTATCAACCAATCTCCGTTTCTAATTTCTTCTTGGAGTTGATTTTTATTCCATGCAGCATGACCAAAAATAAGCTTAGTATTTTTAGGGTCATCATCATCAAATAAAATTTTTTGTATTAAATCTAAATCGTTAGAAAGTTTAATTTTTTCAGAAATATCAAAAAGTATACTAGAATTTTTTGTTTCACTTAAAACGCATGCCTCGTGAAGCATTACAGGTCCGCCAAAATAAATCTTTTCTGATTCTGCTATCAAATCTTTAAAAAATTTATTTTTCATACCAGATCCCACTACTTTCATTTGACTGATTGGTTTATTGATTATCAACCCCAAAACCCCTTCTTTACTATCTTCGCAGACAAGCACAACACTTTTAGCAAAATATGGGTCTGTCATATTTGGCATAGCCACTAATAGTTTATTTTTTAGACTTTTCATTTTATTTATTAATAAACATAAATGTTTTTTTGAATCATTTCTATAGTTAAGTAAGTTATACGCTAAGTTTTTACAAAAATTATGAAAAAAATCAAAGATAAATTACTAATTAGAGGTGCTAGACAGCACAACCTAAAGGATATTAATGTTGATATAGATAAAAATAAACTGATCGTTATTACAGGCCCTTCTGGTTCCGGAAAGTCTTCACTTGCCTTTGATACAATATATGCTGAGGGCCAAAGAAGGTATGTAGAATCTCTTTCAGCTTATGCAAGACAGTTTCTTGATTTAATGGAAAAACCAGATGTAGATACTATTGAAGGGTTGTCGCCCGCAATATCCATTGAACAAAAAACCGGCTCTCGGAATCCAAGGTCAACGGTTGGAACAATTACAGAAATCCACGACTATTTACGATTATTATATGCAAGCATTGGTAAGCCACACTGTTGGGAGTGTAATCGTGAGATTAATAAGCAGACCCCAGAACAAATTGTTGATCAAATACTTGAATTACACAATGATGATAAGGCATATATTCTTTCTCCTGTTATTCAGGGCCGTAAGGGAGAGCATAAAAATATTATTGACGATATAAAGAAAAAAGGGTTTTTAAGAGCCAGAATTAACAAAAAAATTGTTTCTTTAAGAAAGCCAGAACCATTACAAAAAAATAAAAAACATGATATAGATGTATTAATAGATAGAGTAGTTATTAGTTCAGATTTAAGATCCCGATTATTAGAATCGGTTGAACTATCCTTAAAAATGGGAGGAGGGATATGTATCATTAGCATTAACGGAAAAGAAGATTTTATGTTTAGTGAGCACTTTGCATGTGCGTACCACCCCTATATTATGTTATCTGAGCTAAAGCCTAGAATGTTTTCATTTAATTCCCCATATGGAGCTTGTCAGCAATGTGACGGTTTGGGATATATAACAGAAATAGATCCAAACCTTGTTGTTCCAGATAATAAAAAATCACTTATTCAAGAAGCAATTCGCCCTATTGGGAGTCAGCCAAAAGGGTTTCATGGAAGTAAGTTAAGAGCACTAGCTAGAGAACATTCACTTTCTTTTTCTAAGCCATGGAATCAGCTAAGTAAAGAAGTTAGAACTATAATACTATATGGACTTAAGGGGCACAATCTTGATATTGATTTTAAAAATAAAAAATGGTCAGGCACCTACACAGGAGAGTGGGAGGGTGTAATTCCAGAGCTTCAAAGAAGGTATAAACAAACTCAATCTTTTGGAATACGACGTTGGATTGAAAGTTTTATGAGCACAAGAAAGTGTGATCAATGTGAAGGAAAAAGACTAAAAGAGTCATCGATGCATGTTAAAATAGATAAGGAAAACATTGGTGATTTATGCTCGAAAAATATTGAAGAAGCATTAGGGTTTTTTGAGGCATTCAATATTTCACAAAATGACCACGAAATTGCAGATGGCATCCTTAAGGAAGTTAAAAAAAGATTAAATTTTCTTATCAACGTTGGATTAAGTTATCTGACGCTTGATAGAGCATCTAGAACACTGTCAGGAGGAGAAGCACAAAGAATACGGTTGGCGTCGCAAGTAGGTTCGCAGTTAACTGGCGTTTTGTATGTTTTAGATGAGCCTTCAATCGGTCTTCATCCGAGAGACAATGATAGATTATTACAAACCCTACAATCCCTAAAAGATATTGGTAATACGGTGATTGTTGTTGAACACGATTTAAATACGGTTGAACAGGCAGATCAAATAATAGATATGGGTCCAAAAGCTGGGGCACATGGAGGAGAAGTTGTTTTCTCAGGATCTTTAAAACAGATTATATCAAATAAGAGTAGTTTAACAGGAGAATACTTGTCTGGTAAAAAATATATTGCTTTACCTGACTATAGACTTCCAACCTTTGATCATTTTACCATTCAAGGTGCCCAAGGAAATAATTTAAAGAATATTGATGTGAGCTTTCCATATGACAGACTAATAGCTGTCACAGGAGTTTCGGGGAGTGGAAAAAGTTCTCTTATTAACCAGACTCTCTACCCAGCACTATCTAATCTCGTAAATTTTGGCGTTAAAGACATGCTGCCCTTTAAAAATTTATTGAGAGCAGATAGAGTGGAGCGCGTCATTAATGTAGATCAAAAACCAATAGGGAAAACCCCAAGATCAAATCCCGCTACTTACACAGGTATTTTTACACATATTAGAGACTTATTCGCACAAACGAGGGAAGCAAAACTAAGGGGTTATAAGCTGGGAAGATTTTCTTTTAATGTCAAAGGCGGTAGATGTGAAAAATGTCAAGGTGCAGGTATTATTAAAATAGAAATGAACTTTTTACCTGATGTTTATGTTAATTGCGAAGACTGTAATGGTAAAAGATATAATAATGAAACCTTACAAATTGAATATAAAGGACTAAACATAGCAGATGTATTAGCTCTTTCTGTAGATGAAGCACGCGTTTTTTTTAAAAATATATTCTCGATTAAAAAACGGCTAGATACGCTGCATGATGTTGGATTAGGTTACATAAAGTTAGGTCAGCAGGCTACCACACTATCTGGAGGAGAAGCGCAAAGAGTTAAGCTGTCCACTGAGCTATCTAAAAACAATACTAAAAATACAGTTTATTTTTTAGATGAACCAACTACAGGGCTTCATGTAGATGATATTCAAATGTTAATGTCGGTTTTACAAAAACTGGTCGACCAGGGTAATACAGTAATTGTTATTGAACATAACCTTGATGTTGTAAAATGTGCAGATTGGATTATTGATTTAGGGCCTGAGGGTGGAGAAGGCGGTGGAGAGCTTGTAGCACAGGGAACAGTTTCTGAAATATCAAGTAATAAAAAATCTATCACAGGACAATTTTTAAAAAAAGTAATAAAATAAATTTTTGGATAACCATGTTTCTCTATTTATCTTAGTGTATAGTGGACACAGAAGAAAAAATAGTTATTTCCTCAAACGAAGAACGAAATTTTGATAAGCAGATTCGACCAAATTTGTTTGATGAATTTGTTGGTCAAGATGCCCTAGTTCATTCTTTAAAAACTTATATCTTAGCAGCAAAAGAACGCGAAGAAGCTCTTGATCACATACTTTTATATGGCCCTCCGGGTTTAGGTAAAACAACATTATCTAATATTATCGCAGCTGAACTTGGTAAGGGTTTTTATGGATCTTCGGGTCCGGTCATTTCAATTCCTGGAGACCTTTCTGGAATGTTAACAAATCTACAATCTTGTGATGTGCTTTTTATCGATGAAATACATAGGATGAATACATCGGTTGAAGAATATTTGTATTCAGCCATGGAAGACTATAAGATTGATATCTTAATTGATTCCGGACCAAACGCCAGAACCGTAAGAATTGATTTAGAACCATTTACACTAGTGGGCGCTACTACACGATTGGGCAATATATCGACACCTATGCGCGATAGATTTGGAGCCATTTTTAGAGTAGATTTTTATAATATAGATGATTTATTTAAAATTTTAGAAAGAACCGCCAGTATACTAGAGGTTCAGGTTGATGAAGATGCATTATATGAAATAGCAAGAAGATCAAGAGGAACTCCAAGAATCGCTAACAGAGTGCTTAAAAGAGTAAGAGATTTTGCTCAAGTAAAAAAACTTAAAACTATTAATATTGAAAATGCAAAAAGTTCTTTGGAGAGTATAGGTATAGATGAAAATGGGCTAGAAGAAATGGATAGAAAAATATTAAAAAATCTAATTCTTAACTTTAATGGAGGCCCGACAGGAGGTAAGTCCTTGGCAATTTCAGTTAATGAAAACGTACAAACGATTGAAGATGTATATGAGCCATATTTAATTAAGGAAGGTTTTATAGAAAGAACCTCTAGAGGTCGAAAAGCAACAGATAAAGCATACAAATTATTTGGTATTGCAAATAATAAATAAACAGGAGAAGTAATTTTATGATTGAAAAAAAGAAAAAATATAAACTAACAGATTTCCGTTACCAATTACCAAAAAAGTATATTGCGCAAAAGCCGAAACAAAAAAGAGATAGTGCAAAAATGATGGTTTTAAATAGAGAAGACAAATCTATTAAACACAGTAAGTTTTCTAATATTATTGATCATTTTCAAAAAAATGACTTACTCATTATGAATAACACTAAGGTGTTCCCAGCCAAGCTTTATGCAACAAAAGACAGAACAGATGCAAAGGTAGAAATTTTTTTACTTAGAGAATTAGGAGATAGGCTTTGGGAGGTACTAGTAAAACCAGCAAGAAAAGTTAGAATTGGGAATAAATTAATTTTGTCCAAAGACTTATTTTGTGATGTTATTGATAATACAGTATCGGGTGGAAGGGTTGTTAGGTTTGAGTTTGGCGATCAAAATTTTGACGATATTTTAAATAAAATAGGTCACCCTCCGTTGCCCCCATATATTGATAGGCCTACAACAAAACAAGACACAGAAAGATATCAAACAGTTTATGCTGAAAAAAGAGGTGCTGTTGCAGCGCCAATTGCAGGACTTCATTTTACTCCAGAACTATTAACCGCACTTAAAAAGAAGGGTGTAAGAATATATAATATTACTCTTCATATTGGACTTGGGACTTTCAAGCCGGTGCAAGTTGAAGACCTTAATAGGCACCATATGGATTCTGAATATTTTGAAGTAAGTCCAGAAACAGCACTGGCAATTAATGAAGCAAAAAGAAAAAGACGCAGAATTTTTGCAGTTGGGACATCTACAGTAAGGGCGTTGGAAACTGTAAATGTATCAGGATTTCAAATTTCTCCAAAAAAAGGATGGACTAATAAGTTTATTCATCCACCACACGAATTTAAAATTGTAGACGGGCTAATCACAAGCTTTCATCAACCTGAAAGTACTCTCCTTATGCTCACCTCAGCGTTTGCAGGATATAACTTTATTAAACAATCGTACAAAGTAGCGAAGCAAAAAAACTATAGATTTTTAAGCTATGGAGATGCGATGCTTATAGTCTAATTTGTTATGAATGCTGGAATAATAGTAGCGAGTGGAAAAGGAAATAGATATGGTGGGTTTAAACAAACTATTATTGTTAAAAATAAACCACTTTATCAATACAGTCTGGACGTCTTTAATAATTCTACTGCTATTGATTTCATTTATTTAGTTGTCCCAATTGAGTTATTTGAAGGTATTAAACAAGAACTTTCAAGATACAATTCTAACAAACCCATTATTTTGTGTGAAGGCGGTAAAACAAGATCCGACTCAGTCTATAATGCAATTAAAAAAATTGATAAAGAGATAAACATTGTTTTTATTCATGATGCAGCAAGACCGTTAATAAAAAATGAATATATTGACAGGTTGTTAGCTGCCTGCAAAACAAGTAAGGGGGCTATTTTAGCTCGACCTGTTTCTGACACGATAAAGAAAGTAAAAAATAATAAAGTAAATTTTACTATTGATAGAAATAGACTGTGCCTAGCAGAAACACCACAAGCATTTAGCTTTAACGTTCTAAAATCTTGTTTTGAAAAAACAAATAATTCAGACAGAAAGGTTTTTACGGACGAGGCAAGCATGTTAGAATTTTTTAAGCATGAAGTTTCTGTCGTAAATAATCAATCTGAAAATATTAAGATTACGCACAAAGAAGATTTACAGCGCATAAAGACCATTTTGCTTAAAAATGATAAAGTAGGAATAGGGATAGATTTTCACTCCCTAATTGAAGGAAAACATTTAACCGTAGGTGGACATAAAATTGATTGTTTATTTTCATCAGATGCACATTCAGATGGGGATGTTTTAACGCACGCAATAACAGATGCATTGCTTGGAGCCTTAAATCTCGGAGACATAGGAGAACATTTCCCAAACAATCCAGAATATTTAAATATTCCTAGTACGCAATTATTAAAAAAAATATTAAAAAAAATACCCGAAACAATGAAAATTAGTATGATTGATGCATCAATTGTATTGAACAGTCCAAAACTTTCACCGCATAAAAAAGCCATAAAAACGTCACTTTCTAAGGTCATGGGAGTTAGCGAAGATATTATTTCAATCAAAGCAACCACAACAAATGGATTAAAATTTGTAGATATGTCAAATGGTTGGGGCTGTGAAGCTATTATAGCACTATCAAATGAAAATTAAATCCTATGCAAAAATAAATATTGGTCTGCATATTATAAATAGGAGGCCCGACAACTATCATAATCTAGCAACCGTGTTTCAAGAAATTGATTTTTACGATCAAATTAAAATTGAAAAATCAAATAAAATGATTTTTGAAAGCAATGTTAATTGGCTTGATGTAACTAATAATACTTGCATGGCAGCCGTACAACTATTAAAAGAAAAATATTTAGACATTCCAAATTTTAAAATAGAATTAATAAAAAATATTCCTACTAATGCTGGATTAGGAGGGGGTTCAAGTAATGGAACAGCAACGCTAAAAGCAATTGACAAGATGTGTGGATTAAATATTGACAATCAATCAATGGAAGAAATAGCCGAAAAAATTAGTGCAGATTCACCATTTTTTGTGAAGGGAGGATATCAAGGCGGAGAGAACAAGGGTGAAAAATTAACACCTATTAAAGACGCCAAGCTTAATGGCTATGTTTTATTGGTGATGCCGAACATAAAAATCCAAACTTCAGAAGCGTTTGGGTTTATAAAAAAGTATTTGGTAAAAGGAAATTCAGACATTAAGTTGTCGCAAATGTTGGAAGAGCTTCAACAAAATAATTTAAGCTCTGAGTTATTTAACAATGATTTTGAGATGTATGTTTTTAAGACACATCCAGAAATTGGCAAAATTAAATTAAAGATTTTGGATTTAGGTGCAAAATACGCCAGTTTGTCGGGTAGTGGTTCGACTGTGTTTGGAATATTCTCAGACAAACAAAATGCGCTTTTTGCGCAGTCTTATTTCAGTCCCCATTATTCTACAATTATAGCGAATCCGAAAAATTAATTTGGGGGGTCGTCTAATTGGCAGGACACCTGGTTTTGGTCCAGGCAGTCGGGGTTCGAGTCCCTGCTCCCCAACAAAAAAATTATGGGACAGTTTAACACAAAAATATTTTCCGGTTCTAGTAACCGCAAGCTAGCTGCAAAAATTGCAGCGCAAGCCAAATTACCGCTTGGTGACCTAGATATTAAAAGATTTAGTGACGGTGAAATATGGGTAAAGTATAACGAAAACTTACGCGGAAATGATATTTATATTATTCAAAGCACTAATGCACCAGGAGATAATATTGTTGAGCTTTTACTTTTGATTGATGCAGCTAAAAGAGCGAGCGCAGAAAAAATTAACGTACTTATTCCATATTTTGGTTATTCTAGACAAGATAGAAAAGATGAAGCGAGAGTCCCAATCTCAGCAAAAGTCATGATCGATATTATTACACAGGCAGGTGCGGATAGAATCATTACGATGGATTTGCATTCAACGCAAATTCAGGGATTTGCTTCAATACCAATTGATAATTTATACGGTAGCTTAGTTCTTATGGATAAATTACGTGAATATTTTGAAAAAATTAAAAAAGACAATAAGTGTGTTGTATTGTCGCCAGACATGGGCTCCAATATATTAAGTCAGTCATATGCTAAAAAATTAGAAATTGGTTTTGCACTAATAGATAAAAGAAGAGACGACCATAATAAATCCGAAGTTGCACATCTTGTAGGAAATTTAGAAAATAGACACGTATTAATCATTGATGATATGATTGATACAGCCGGTACTATATCTAATGCCGCTAAGGTAGCAAAGGAAAAGGGAGCATTATCAGTAACGGTAGCAGCTACACACGGAGTGCTATCTGGCAAATCAATAGAAAGATTATCTAGTAATAACATTGATAAAGTATTTTTATCAGATACGGTAAATATACCGGATAATAAAAAGTTTGAAAAACTAACAATTGTTTCTTCGGCTATAGTGCTTGGAGATACAATTAGTAGAATTCATAAAGGTGAATCAATAAGTCAACTATTTGGGAAAGTAAAATGAGCAAATTTGAAAAATTAGAAGTAGATATTCGTAAAGAACAAGGCACGTCAGCAGCTAGAAGAACTAGATTAAGAGATAGAATTCCAGCAATTTTATATCATTCAGGCGTTGAAGCCACTCCACTATCAATGGATAAAAAAAGTTTATATAAAGCAATTAAGACAGGACAAATGATTTTTGAGATTATTGTTGATAAAAAATCTCAGTTTGTTCTTTTGAAGGAAGTGCAATATCATCCAGTAACAGATGAAATCATGCATGTAGATTTTCAAAAAGTTAAAGAAGATGAAAAAATCTCACTTGAAGTTGCTGTAAGAAGCGAGGGTGAATCACAGGGCGTTAAACTTGGAGGAATTTTAGTACAACTACTAAATTCTGTTACTATTAAATGTAAACCTTCTGAAATACCTGAATTCCTCGAAATCGACGTTACAGAGCTAGAAATTAATTCCAATCTTTTTGTCAAAGATATTACCTTGCCGAAGGATGTAGAAATGATTACAGCTGAGGACATTGCAGTTATGTCTGTACAAGAACCAAAAGAAGATAAAGAAGAAGATCCAACCGAAGTAGAAGGCGATAGCGTTGAAGAATCTGGAGATGAGGCAAGCTCCGATGAAGCTTCAGAGGACACAAAAACATCAGATGAAAGTTCAAGCGGAGACGAACAATAATGATGGTTTTTGTTGGATTAGGTAATAGCGAATCAAAATATTTATCTACAAAGCACAATGCTGGCTTTTGGGTGATGGACGAGTTCGCTAAAGCCCATAATATTGAATTCAAACCAGGTAAAGGAAATTATATCTTTGCAAAAAAGGGGGATGAATTTTTGTTAGTTAAACCAACAACCGGTATGAATAATAGTGGCTCTATTATTCGAGATGTTCTCAATTTTTACAAAGAGGATACGGATAATTTAGTTGTAGTTTTTGACGACGTTGATTTACCCTTGGGAGAGATTAGAATTAAAACAGAGGGTGGAGATGGCTGCCACAATGGGATGAAGTCAATTATCAAATCTTTATCAACAGATAAAATTAAAAGACTAAAGATAGGAATAGCAGCTTCTGACTATCGAAGACCTTCTGAAAAATATGTTTTAAAGCCATTTAATAAAAAATTTCATCCATTAGTGGAGGAAGTGTTGACTATAGCAAATCACGCCATAGTTTCCATTCTTGAACAAGGAGTAAATGAAACAATGAATAAGTTTAATAAACAAAATATAGGGGTAGCATAGTGGAAAATCTATTTTACTTAATACCGGCTTCCGGTATTATAGCAATCATATTTGGATTCATCAAAAGTAGTTGGATAAATAAACAGAATCCAGGCAACGAAAAAATGCAAGAAATTGGTCTTGCAATCCGTGAAGGAGCAACAGCATTTATAGTAAGAGAATATAAGGTCCTTGCAATGTTTGTTATGATTGTTTCCGGACTATTATACTGGGTCAATATGGCTAGCAATACTACAGAAGTAGCATTTTCATTTGTTGTTGGCGCAGCATGTAGCGCCCTTGCAGGGGCTTTAGGCATGCGAGTCGCAACACTAGCAAATCATAGAACAACAGAGGCAGCTCGAACTAGCCTTAGTTCAGCGCTTAATGTTGCATTTAGTGGTGGAGTTGTTATGGGAATGAACGTAGTTGGTCTTGGTATTTTAGGCCTATCTCTTCTTTTTTATTTATATGGCGGATTAATTTCAACGGACCTAACAACTGTTATGACTAAAGTATCAGGCTTTGCAATGGGGGCATCTTCAATTGCTTTATTTGCTAGAGTTGGTGGCGGAATTTATACAAAAGCTGCAGATGTTGGTGCTGATTTAGTGGGTAAAGTTGAAGCTGGAATTCCAGAAGACGACCCAAGAAATCCTGCGACTATAGCTGACAACGTTGGTGACAACGTTGGTGATGTAGCTGGAATGGGAGCCGATTTATTTGAATCTTATGTTGGATCTATGATAGGCGCGATGGTTTTAGCCGCAGCAGCAAGCTCAGCTGAATTAGTGTTTTTACCATTATTTTTAGCCGCAGCTGGTATTGGAGTATCTATACTAGGAACCTTTTTTGTTAAAACAAAAGAAGGTGGAAACCCGCAGACAGCGCTAAATATTGGAGTATTTGGATCTGGGGCGGTTATGTTAGCTGTAAGTTATTGGCTAATTAATAAATTTGTAACTGCGTCTGTTAATTTATCTTCATCACATTCCAGTGTAGTTGCTGGAGATTTATTTGGTGCTACAGTGGTTGGTCTTATTTCTGGGGTGTTAATTGGATTACTAACAGAATATTATACTTCAGACCATCAGAAACCATCACAAGCAATTGCAGAAGCCAGTGAAACAGGATCAGCAACAAACATTATTTCTGGTTTAGCCAATGGAATGTACTCAACAGCATTGCCGGTGCTTGTAATTGCATTATCAATAATGGGAGCATATCATTTTGCTCATCTTTATGGGATTGCACTAGCAGCGCTAGGTATGTTATCAACTATTGGAATTCAGTTGGCTGTAGATGCATACGGACCAATAGCAGATAATGCTGGAGGTATTGCAGAAATGGCTGAACTACCAAAGGAAGTTAGAGAAAGAACCGATAAATTAGACGCGGTAGGTAATACAACCGCTGCAATTGGTAAAGGATTTGCGATTGGTTCAGCAGCTTTAACTTCTCTAGCTTTATTTGCAGCGTTTAGAGAAACGGTCAAAGCAAATACTGGAGTTGAGCTAATATTAGATATAAGTAACCCTACAATTATGGCAGGATTGCTTATAGGGTCCTCTTTACCATTTGTATTTTCAGCACTTGCAATGCAAGCAGTTGGAGATGCGGCATTTGAAATGATTGAAGAGGTAAGAAGACAGTTTAGAGAAATAAAAGGTTTATTAGATGGTAAAGCTGGAGTAAAAGCTGACTATGCTAAATGCGTAGATATCGCGACAACAGCCGCTATCAATAAAATGGTTTTACCTGGTGCGCTTGCAGTATTTACACCGATATTTTTTGGATTAATACTTAAAAATCCAACAATGCTTGGAGGAGTATTAGCAGGAGTAACAGTGACAGGAGTTTTATTAGCTATTTTCATGTCAAACGCTGGCGGATCATGGGACAATGCAAAAAAATACATTGAATCAGGAGCCCATGGTGGTAAAGGAAGTACAGCACATAAAGCTGCAGTTGTAGGTGATACTGTAGGGGATCCGTTTAAGGATACCGCGGGACCATCTTTAAATATTTTAATTAAGCTGATATCGGTAGTATCATTAGTGATTGCACCGCTTATCTAACGGAGAAAGTATATGAATTATTATGAAATATTATATGTTGTGAACCCAAACCATGGTAAAGATAAAATATCTGAAATTATTGGTGAGTTGAGTGCACACATTAAATCTAAAAAACATGCAATAGTTGACCACAACTTTTGGGAGAAAAAACAATTAGCATACCCTGTTAATAAGCAAAAGTATGGTAATTATATTTTACTAAATGCCGAATTTACCAATTCAGATTTTGTAAATGAATTCAAGGTTTTCCTTAATTTGCATAAAGAAGTACTTAAATATATTATTATCAAGCTTGATGAAAAGCCTTCGGCCGAAAAGGAAGAAGCTGCTACTGAACAAGAAGATAAAAAAGAAGAGGAGAACTAGATATGTTGTCTAGCAGAAAAAAATCATGTTATTTTAAAAGAAATAACATACATGAAATAGATTATAAAGATACTAAGCTACTAAATAAGTTTGTTAACGATCAGGGGAAAATTACTCCAAGAAGAGTAACAGGAACTAGTAGTAAAATGCATAGAAAACTAGTAACAGCAATTAAGAGAGCAAGAAATATTGCATTGCTCCCATTTGCAGCTATTGATAGGGACTAAAAATGAAATTAATACTTATAAAAGATGTAGACAATCTGGGTAATGAAGGTGATATAGTAAATGTAAAGGCAGGTTTTGGAAGAAATTTTTTGATTCCACAAAAACTAGCAGTCACTTTTTCTAAAGCACAGTTCAAGCACGTAGAACAAAAAAGAAATCAAGAAGAGCGAAAAATTGATAGGCAAAAGGATGTTTTATTAGATTTATTAGCAAAAGTTGCAGATCTTAATATTTCAGTTAAAATGAAATCAGAAGACGGAGAAAAGCTTTTTGGTTCTATAACAAAGCTAGATATTGAAAAATTATTAGTAGAAAAAGAGATAGTATTTGATAAGAAGTATATCGATCTACCCGCTCCGATTAAGACGTTAGGAGAACATGAAGTTGGTATAAAGTTCAGTAATGAAATTTCAGGTGCTTTTAAGCTTACTATTGAAAAAGAAGATTAACTTCTTGTTATTTTAGTTATTGATTTAATATCATTGCACTCGTTACAAAAGAAAGACATGTCTTTGTAGCTAGATACTTCATCAGTACAAGCATCATTTTTCTTATTTGAGCAGCTATAGGTATACGATTGAGGTGCTATAGGGTCATTACCAACAGTGTTAGTGCTTTTTCTAAGCCAATTACGAAAGAACGCCCTATAATCCTTCTTCCTTTTATTTGTTGCTTTTAACCAGTCTAACATCTTAGCTAGTTCAAATTCAATATCAATTGTTGGAAACTTTTGCGACCATAATTCTAACTCAGATTCAATTTGCTTAATCTGCTCTTTTTTTGAAGGCAAATTCCTTTTTGATTTTGGAGCAATCTCATTCAATCTAGCTTCAATTTTTTCGATTCTAGATAAAATATCATTTAAGCTTACTTTATTGTTTCCCATGTAGTTAATTTAAAGGAGTTTCATTGTAAAAAAATCATTTAAATAAGGAAAAAAATGAAAGTACTGGCAGAATATATTTGGATGGACGGTAATCAACCGACTCAAAAACTTCGTTCAAAAACAAAAATTTTAAGTAAGAAAATAACCTCAGCTAATGAACTTCCAGATTGGGGGTTTGATGGTTCTAGCACTAATCAAGCAGAAGGGAATTTTAGCGATTGCCTATTAAAACCTGTTTGGATTTGTAAAGATCCAATACGTGGCAATGATAATATTCTTGTTATGTGCGAAGTGATGAATGCAGATGGTTCTGTTCATTCTTCAAACACTAGAGCTTCATTAAGAAACGTGGCAGAAAAATTTTCGAACGAAGAAGCCTGGTTTGGCATTGAGCAAGAGTATACTTTTTTTGAAGGGCGCAATCCTCTTGGTTGGCCAGAAGGAGGATATCCAGCACCACAAGGACCCTTCTATTGTGGGGTAGGAGCTGATGAAGTTTTTGGACGTGAGATCGTAGAAGATCACCTTGATTTATGTCTTGAAGCAGGGTTAGAGTTTTCTGGTATAAACGCTGAAGTTATGCCGGGCCAATGGGAGTACCAAGTAGGTCCGCTTGGACCACTTGAGGTTGCAGACCAAATGTGGATTTCAAGATGGTTATTATATCGAGTATCTGAAGATTACGGTGTTAGCGCAACATTGCATCCCAAACCAGTAAAGGGCGATTGGAATGGAGCTGGTGCACATATAAATTTTAGTACAAAATCTATGAGAGAAAAGGGCGGTATTAAAGTTATTGAAGCTGCTTGCGAAAAATTAGCTAAAACACACGATGAGCATATTGCTGTATATGGAGCACATAATGATCAAAGATTGACTGGAAAACATGAAACCTGCAGTATTAGTGAATTTAGATACGGTATAAGCGATCGCGGCGCATCGATTAGAATACCAATGCAAACCGCAAATGATGGTTACGGGTATTTAGAGGACAGACGACCGTCCGCCAACATGGATCCATATTTAGCTTGTGCTATTTTGATTGAAACTACTTGCAGTTAAATTAAAGAGAGGCTAATTAAATGCTCTCAAAAAAATTACTTATATGGTATTCAAAAAATAAACGCACTCTTCCTTGGAGGCAATCTGCCGATCCCTATAAAATATGGATATCAGAAATTATGCTCCAGCAAACACAAGTCATCACAGTCATTCCTTTTTATGAAAAATGGATGAAGAGTTTCCCAGATATTCAAACTTTAGCAAATGCTGATTATGATATAGTATTAAAGCACTGGGAAGGTTTAGGTTATTATTCTAGGTGTAAAAACATACATTCTTCAGCAAAAATAATAAATAACAAACTTCCTAAAACTTACAAGGAGTTAATTAAGCTACCTGGAATTGGAGATTATACAGCAAAAACAATCCTTGCAATAGCATATAACCAAAATGAAGTGGGCATAGACACAAACCTAGAACGTATTGGGTTTAGATTATTAGGTCTCAAAAAAAAGACAAAAATAAATAATAAAAGGGTAAAAAATTTTTTAGAAAAAGCACAAGACCTAAAAAATCCTGGCGACTTTAATCAGGCGTTGATGGATTTAGGAAGTAGTTTTTGTAAATCAAAAACAACACAATGCAAGCCTTGCCCAATTCGGGTTTATTGTAAAGCTAATAATTCTACAACCCCACTCGATTATCCAACGCCAAATAAACTAAAAAAAATTCCAACAGTGAACGTGTCAGTTTGTATTGTTATTCACAGAAACAAGGTCTTAATTATGAAACGCCCAAAAGGTAAAATGTTAGAAGGACTTTGGGAGTTCCCTGGAGGAAAAATTAGGGTTAAAGAATCAAAAAAAAATGCAGCGATTAGAGAAATAAAAGAAGAAACGAACTTAACTATAAAAAATCCAAAATATATTGGAATGGTAAATCATGCATACAGTCATTTTAAAGTTGATATAGCACTTTTTTATGTTTCAATAAAAAATACAAAAGGATTAAAAATTAAAGAAAATTATGTATGGACAACTATGAAGGGGTTAGATAAGTTTGCTTTACCAAAAGCAAATTATAAAATGTTAGACTTATTAAAAAAGAAAGCTATAAAACTATGTTAAGTATTCTAAAAAAGATTTTATCATTTTTTATTCTCATAGTATTTTTCCCCCTATTTGCACTAATGTTGGTTTCTGTAATTTTGCTTAGTTACATAACTCACCCCAAAAACACTTATCCCTATGTTGTTCCTATATTTGCTAGAGTAATTATGTTAAGCGGAATGCAATGGTTTAGTGTAAGAGGTAAGGTCCCCCCTAAAAAAGATGGGCCATATTTGTTTATGTTTAATCATGAATCAATGTTTGACGTGTTAATGTTGGCTGGGGCTATTCCATATTATATTAATGCAATAGGCTGGGAGGGAGTCTTTAAGATTCCTCTTTTTGGATTTATGGCAAAACGTTATGGAGCATATGCTATTACGCATGATAACACAGATAAAGCAAAAGCAACTTTAAGAGCAGCAGAAAAAATTTTGTTAGAAGATAAGGATTCAATGGTGCTTTCTCCGGAAGGGCAACGTACCATTACTGGAGAAATGGGAGAGTTTAAAAAAGGTGGATTTCATTTTGCAAAAGCAACTAATGCCACTATTGTTCCCGTTGGTTTAGTTGGAGCATATAGAGCTAACAAAAGAACAAGCTGGACAATAAATCCGGGGAGGTTGATATTTGTGTTTGGTACGCCAATTACTTCAGAAGAATATTCAAATTTATCTGTTGAACAGTTACGAGATTTAACGAAAGAAAAAATTGTTTCTTTAGTTAAAAACTAACCTACTTTCACGCAACTAATCTTTAATTTAAATACCTAATCTTTGGATGCATTAATCCAGCAACCCCACATAAGCCAGCAAGTATTCCGAATATTAAAAAAATGGATGTAATTTCAAAAAACTCTGCCATAATACCAATCATACCACTCGAAACGGCAGTCATGCTTAAAATTGAAATAGATATAATTGAAAAGATTCTTCCTAGTAATTTTTCTGGAATATGTTTTTGCATTATAGTCACTCTTGCTATAATTAAGAACGGTATTCCAATACCATGCATGAAAGAGAAAATATAAAACTGAGATAAATTTTCTGCAAAGTAGTATAAGCAAAAGCTTGCACCATCAATAAACAGGCCTAAAATAAATAAAAATCCATAATTAAATCTACTCCCAATTTTGTACATAATGGAAGTGCCTAAGAGCATTCCAAGCCCTACAAAAGCTTCTGCCATAGCAAAGTTTGCAGCAGATCCATTTAAATAAAGTTTAATAAAAATTGGAATACCAACAATTGCAGGACCCATTACAAATAAATTAGAAAGCAAAGTTAGAATAATAATTGAGCGAAAAGTGGCTTTTTCTTTGAGGTATCGTAATCCTTCTTTTGTTTTGTGTAAAATTTTACGAAAATTAATTGGCTCTTTTTCAATAACATCTTTGGGAGCAATCGCAGTTAATCCAGCGGCGAGGAAGTAAAACAATACACAAAAAAGAAAAAGATTTTCTACAGGATAAATTGTTAACAATTGCGCGGCTATAATTGGGCCTACAAGAACTGCTGTTTGCCATGATATATTTACTATTGAGTTAGCT